>Ga0315326_10000195_pt1 | contig 27852 bp, 28 predicted proteins | sample M180m32315metaG_FD_203457 | JGI IMG/M metagenome (GOLD analysis project Ga0315326, IMG submission 203457) | Ammonia-oxidizing marine archaeal communities from Monterey Bay, California, United States - M1 80m 32315 | ecosystem: Environmental > Aquatic > Marine > Coastal | place: USA: California... | reverse complement strand
ATCGACCAGGAGGGGCGGGTGATCCTGAACCAAGGAGGGGAGGGACCAAGCCCAATGGCCCCCGTATCTGGAGGTCCCGAGGAAGGGGTTCCGAACACTACTGAAGAGTGGTACAAGCAGACAGGTGAATAAGCGGGTTCTCGTCGGATTCTGATACCCCTCACCGAATCCATTAACAATGACTCTCAGAGTCATTGCGCTATGGCTGAGCGGCACGCTAAGACTCACTCAGAATACGAGTGGAGGAGATCGGCGATTATTCTGTCCGTCCTCTTCATGGTCCAAGCATTCGCACCAGCCGCGGTTTCCGACGCTGGTTTCGATGAAATGACGATCTGTCAGGACTCCCCATCTACGTTGGGTGGTGTTTGCGACGACAGGACCGATAACGACGATGGGACCACAGACGTCACCGACTGGGTCGAGGGGATGTTCCACTTCAACATGACAAGCCCCACTGAGATCCAGTTCCAAGCATCATGGGCAATCAGGGAGTGGAACAAGGGGGGCTTGGGCCTGTTCAACTCTGCGTCGATGACGACCGCCCTGCAGTCGGACAACATCATGTCGAACGATGGGCTGCCCGCCGATGTCCTGAGATCTGCCTTCGACGAGAACACAGACCCCAATGACTTGGGTTCGCCGACGGTCCAGGAGTCGCTTCTAGCTGAGATAGACGGCACGATCACCACTTTCCTATCGAACTGGGGCGGTTCTTCCACTCCCAATACGACATGGTCGGACAAGATATTCGTTCCCGATGGCTCGGGAGCAGTATCAGCTGTGGACTGCGAGCTTGACCCTTTGCTAGACTCTGACGGTAACGCCTTCGAGCCCCCGATCTGCATTTCGACCAACGTCAACATCACCCTTCCCGTCTCCAGCACCTACGGACTCAGTGGGGTGAGTGCCTCCAACCTCGACACCGCGCTGGAGGGGCTTCTGGTGATGGGCTCGCAGATCACGACGAATTTCGATGTGCGAGTTGAACCCGGACACAAGGGGGTATATGCCATCCAGCCTCCATCTTACGCCACCGTTGTAAATGCGGGCGGATGGGCTTTCGGCGAGGAGGTGTCCGAAGCTGGGGGGGCATACCACTCCGGGCTGTGGTTCGTGGACAATCTCAACGATCCCACTGGAGTTCTCAATGCGGATTTGGACATGGGCATGGGTTACAGACTGAGCGGAACCACCGGAGTGGTGGATGTGAGTCCCTTGGACAGGAGTCTGGATGTGAGGGTCTCGGTGGATCTTTCCGATGAGGAAAACTCATTCATCGAGGTCATCGTGGGGATTTACCAAATCCAATCCAGCTCCTTGAATAGTTGGGGCGTCCCACCGCTGATGCCAGAGAACAAGGCCACCATACCAGTGATCACATCGGACGGGATCAGGATGGCATATCACACCGGTCTGTTGGATCTGAGCGACCTGTCTAGCAACATGCCGGTTTCGGGAATCGGTCAGGCCCTTACTAGCTCCAAGGAGGGTTTGAACGTCGCAATGGGCGAGTTCTCCTGGATTCACGTGTCTCATGCACCGCAGGACCCTGGTGGTCTGAACTACACTCACGGACTCGGTTGCATCAGGGGGCAGTATTACTGCATGGAGGGGTCGGTGGCCATGGATGATTCGTACCCAGTCTACATGAGATCAGTCAGTCACACTTTCCCTCTGAGCCTCGCTGATCTTCTAGGAGGCAACCTCGGAGACTCCGGTTTCATGAACTCCGTTTCTGGGGACGATCTCGGGAAACTTCTGAATTCAGGGGTGGAGTTCTCAACTGTACTTAGCGATTCAACGATGGAGTCCTTCATCGGGGAACTCCTCCCTAGCGACGTCAATGCGGACCTAACGATGTCGATTGTCCTGCCCACATGGGCTTCGACGATTGGGGGTGGCAACACCATCGATCTGTCTTACCGGGCCTCTGGGAACCATGATGGCGCCATCAGCCTAACGGGCTCTGAGTCTTTCTCATGGGATCATGCGATTTGCAGGGACACAGCTAACGCGGGTTGCTTTGACAATACCCCCGATGTGGTTTGCCCGTCCACTTCGAGGAGCTGCGGGTACATTGATGTCGATTGGGATCTAGAGGAAGCGTCCTTTGCCAGCCTACCACTCACCAAGGGTGGTACGGTGGAATTCGCTCTAAAGGTGGAGCTCACGATCCACAGGATCGCCGTTCCTGACTCCCTGTTCGATTCATTTAGCACGAGTTCGACCTCCTTGGACCTCGATGTGCTGCCGGCTGACCTTTTCCGGACCTTGCTAGATATCGGGTCCAGGGGCGACCCCCTCGAAGTGGAGTTCTCCCTTTGTGACAATGGGAGGCCCTTCTGTGATCAGAGTATCCCCTTTACCAACACGGGTCTACCGGCCTACGCGGATAGCCTTGAGGGGGATATCGAGTCTCTGATTAGTCATGCTTCTGCAGAGCTGATGGAGGACGAGAGCAACGGCATAGGGAACGTAGACATGTCTGCTTTCTCGGTAGATATCGAATTCCCCTACGACATGCTCATCGACAACGATGATGCTATTGGGGACGAGCGAGGGATAGTGCTCAGCGTGGAAATCCCAAGAGTACGGATCACAACTGGCATCGACAACTCATGGTTCGAACTCATCAAGATGGTCCAGAGCGGGTCCGGCTCACCGGAGATAGGGATAGTGGCAACCGATCCGGCTGGTGCCCTTCTGGCACCCTTCCTGAATCCGATGGTCACCGCAATGGATGGCCTGACTGGTGCCCTCTCTGCTAGCATGGTCAGTGCTGATGGGGTGAGGACGCCCGAGGCAATCTCGATCGACTTCCCCAGCTCGAGCCTGGCCAACGTAGGCCCCGAAGAGATGGGTCTGGACCTCTTCGGGTTCGTGACCTTCACATTGCCATTGGGCATCGAACTAGAGGATTTGACGTCCTCGATGGGGAGGGTGACAACCGAAATGGACAACTCTTCGCGACAAGTCATCACCTACGAAATCGCACCTGGCATGACTGATGACAAATTGGAGTTCAACGTCCTCCTGACCCCGTTGTGGGTTCTCTCCCAGATTCAGTATTACCTGTTTGGGCTGATTCTTTTCGCCCTCTGGAGAGCGAGGAGGAGGATGACGAGGAGGAAGAGGAAGAGGAGGGCTGCGCAACTAGAGGCTCTAGAGGAGTCTGTCGCTTCGCCTGCGGGTTACATCCCCCCCCAACCGACGGTCGAGGTTCTGCAGGTATCAGACAATGGCATAGTGGTCAAGAGAAGGCTGGTAGCCGGGTAGTGAGGGTCCCATGCGAGCCCTTCTGATGGTTTTCGTAATTCTGACTGCCCCGTTAAGTGGATGCTTCGGCGAGAGTCAGGGAGAGGTTACTTCGGATGATCTCGAGGTTGCTCCGGGAACCCTGGTCTCGGGGGTTTTCCAAGAGGTCTCCCTGAAAGCGGAGCAGAGCATGTCGGTCTTCGTACCATACTTGGTTAGAGACCCGGTAACCGGTTTCGTTCAGAACTCAACCGTTGTCGACATCGTCAAGGGGGCATCGATATCCCTCGATCTGCTCTCTCCGCCTAGGGTCTCCCTCCTCGTCATGCTAGTCGGCGAGGAGGGTCGGGACAATTGGCCGGTCAGGGACGCTAGCGAATCATGGGGTTCGTGGTTTGAGAGAGGGGGTGCAGCGGGCGAGGATGGCTTAGGAGTGATCAGAGTCCGTGCCAATTCCTCCCTTGACACCCTGAATAACAGCGAAGACTCGGGGGGTGCCGTATCGGTTAAGACCGTGCTTTCAGAAAGAGTTTCGACTATCGCTGAGGGTGAAGGCGGAGCACACTCATCGGGAGTGGTGCACGGGAGGGTAGTCTACGAGAGGCTGCACGAGATCACAGATCCTGCGAACGCACTGGACCCAGTAGATGGCAAGGCGGGGTACTGGGACAGGTGGGCCGGGCAGGGCAACCCTGCATACGAGGACGCAGCCCAGTACCTGATATCCGAGCTATCCTCCTTCGGACTCGAAGTAATGACGCACCGGTTCGAGTTCACTGACATCTTCGGAATCCAGAATCCCGAAGCGTACAACGTATGTGCCTACAAGTGGGGCAGCGTCTACACGAACGAATGGCTGGTTTTCGGGGCACACTTCGACATTGCCCCTCCGGCGAACCTAGTCGTGCTGGATCCTCACGTAACTGGATCAAGGACATATGGGACAAGGGTCGGTGCGTACGACAATTCCGCGGGGACCTCTATGGTGCTGGAGACCGCTCGGGCACTAGCAGACTTCGAGAGCCGCCGTACGATGGTTTTCTGCCTGTGGTCGGGGGAAGAGGGAGGGAAGAGGGGGTCTGACTACTGGACCGACTATTACGTCAAAGAGGACAACCCGGATGTCACAGTTACCAACTACATCAATCTCGACATGGCTGGGGTGAATTGGCCAGGAGGGGGGGGAGCCCCCCACGGTGATCCCGATCCACAGATCGACGAGGACGGTTATCCGAAGGACACGGAGATCTGGCCGATGAGGGTCTACATCGGGCCCGGTCCGAACCACGACAGCCTCGATCAGCCGGGAATGGTGGGTTTGTCCAACTGGATCGGCTCAGATGCCCTAGGGCTCGAGGAGCAGATGGGTACCTTGGTGGGTTCCAACTTCTCAGCCGATACCTGGAAAACGGATGTCTGGCTGGACATGGACAGGCCGGAGATCATCGTCTACGAGGATACCACGGCTCGCAGCGACCATGCCAGCTTCCAGGACAACCTCGGTACCGTGACCGTTGGCTTCGGTGGCCTGGTTGATGGATACTGGTGCTACCACCAGACATGTGACACGCTCGAGGAGATGGAGCAGTGGATGGACACCACCGGCAAGGACTACGGCGAGGAGAACACGGGGATATCGAATCTCGTCAACAGCCTCGATATGATCACATGGTGGGCGCTCATGACCTTCTTCCACTGTGACGAGAAGCCTGTACTGAACGCGATTCAGGACTAGACGGAGACGCTAGTTATCGTAACGTATACCATTGCCAGTGCGATGCTAAGGCAGGTGTAGAAAATTGGCTCCGACCAAGTCCGGATCTTCTTACCGTCCAATGGTCCGAATGGAAGCATGTTGAATGCACAGAGAATCGAGTTGCCCCAGAGCCAGAACATGATTACGCTGTTTATCCCGTCGACCTCTCCGAGAACTACCCAAGCTCCGTAGCCCAATACCCAGAGTGCCATGTTTGTGACGGGCCCAGCCACGGCAATCTTGCCGAATTGGTTCCTAGTTGCGTTTCCTGCGACCATGACCGCTCCTGGTGCCATGAATACGATTCCAAGTATCGCAGCTAGAATTAGGCCGAAGCGCAAACCGGCTGGGTCTGCTCTGAACTCTGCCCAACATCCGTAGAACTTAGCGACGAACTTATGGGCAAATTCGTGAAGGAGGAATGCAGGAGTGAAGGATATCAATGAGATGATGCAGTAGTACGGGAATCGCGAAGTCACATTCAGGACTCCTCCCTCGAACATCAGTGCTAGTGCCAGAGTGAAGGCTCCCGTAGCTAGAGCGAGGTGACGAATCTCTGTTCCGGAGAAGTGCCAAATGGAGCCCTTGTGTAGATGGATGGGCCCCATGGTTCGAGGGTCACCGAAGAAGCTGGAGGTCATCCTGCCTCCTTGGTCCATTTGGACCACCCGGATTCTCGGTTGACGCCACGTGCCGTCATCCCTGGCAGATGAGTGGCTGCTTGCCCTCTGTCGGGCTTCTAGGGGGTCGTCGTCAACCCTCCATGCCCGGGGGTCCCTCTCCGCTGCCATCGGATACTGGTCTCTATCGTCTGATATCAATGCTATTCGGGTTCAATCGTCCAGCATATCCTCTATCTCGGCAATGAGATCGTCCCACGTCATTGGTGGCTTCGCGTCCCCGTCTCGGAGTATCTCCCGCATCTCCTCCATCTGAGTTTCATCTGGTGGGTTCTCTACCCACTTGTTCTTATTGGCCACATCACGAATCAAGGAGGTCTTTCGAGACAGCCTCTGGCTTCTCGAACGTCTCTCGCCCCGGGCATTCTCGGGGTCGTGCTGATGCTCACGTACCATTTCCGAGTAGGTTTGCATCCATTTCCCATGAGTGTCGTCATCGATGTAGCTGAAGGGGTCTGCCAGCATCGCGACGAGTTCTCTCGCGAGCCTGTGCGCCTTCGTCCTAGCCTTCCCTGAAGTTAACCGGCCCCTAGCCGTGGTGTGCCCCTTTATGCATTCCTTGCACCTGTTGGAGCCGGCTACGTCTGGTGCATCGCACAGTAGGCAGCATACCGAGAATCCCATCTGCTCCATGGCCCTTCTGGGAAGCGACATGGTGGACGCTATTCGAATCGGGTTATGAGAGTCACTCGGATTCGAAGGCGGATAGGACCCCAAATCCCTCCAGTAGGCTCGGACCACTGCCAAGGTAGCAGAGGACTCCTCGCCTGCTTCTGGAGTCCTCCGGGGTGGAGTTGCTGTCGGAAGCGCACGCGCCGGTGCACCCATCGGCGAAGGCGATGTACACCCGGCCCTCCCTGTCAATGTGGAGGTCGTTGAAGTCTAGGAGGTTCCTATTGGAGCCCCCGATGTCTCGACAGTCCCCGCTGTTCAGGCATATGCTCCCGATCTGAACCGGGTCGGCGGAAGCGCGAACCGTATGGAACACTGGGTTCGGATCGAGCGCGTTTAGACTGTATGTGACATACAGGTAGTAGCTGATGTTTGCGTTGGCATAGTGCGCGTTGCCATCCCACGGGTCTCCATCGATATTTGATTGGTTCAACTCGCTACCGTTCTCGCTTCCCAGGTAAGTTATCGCGATACGCCCGGGGTCGCCAGCATCGACTTGAGGGAAGGCTGTCGAGATCACTTGGCTCGGACTGATTCGTATGCTGGTCTGGCTCCATGATTCGCCGGAGTCGGTGCTGATAGCCATGTATACGCCCTCGTCGGCACCGGTCCAGATGTGGTACGCATTCGACTGTGTGTCGGTGGCTACCTCCGAATTCTTCCTTGGGTATGGGGTGCCCTTATCCTCGCCCATTGTCCGTTCGAACCACGTCAATCCGTTGTCCTTGGAAACGATGACAGTGGGAGTCTCGACCCTGGGTGTGACGAACACCGTGCCATCGGGTGCAGAGGTTATGGCCCCGTGGAGGCCGCCGTTGGTGGTTGCCAGACCGATGAGTTGCCCTCCAGCCTCGAACGTTGCTCCTCCGTCGAAGCTAGTGAAGCAGAAGATGCCGGCTAGTTTGTTGTAGCAGTAGTACACGGCTTGATCGTAGAAATTCTGGGACACCAACCCCCCAATGCCATACCCACTGCTGGTCCATGGACCAGATGCGAGTTTGATGTGGTCATTTATCGGAGTTGATCCGGAGTCGTGTGGATTTCCGACCCATGTGTCACCATCGTCGTCACTCCAGCAGATCCAGGAGGTCTCTAGGCCTTGCATCTGCACGTTGAATATCCGATCAGTCACTGGGTCCACCCACCCATATGGGTCATTGGTCTGGAATGCACACAACGGGCCGGTCACGTCCTCCCACGATTCTCCGTGATCGCACGATCGCATGACCTTCTCGAAGGCAATGAAGAAAATGCAGCCACTGGATGTCACGCCTATGCTGGGTTCGGCTCCGTCCTCGCCCACATCACTGAAGTTGAATACGAGTGGCAGCGGGATTTCGTCGACTGGTTGGCCGTCTGGTCCTGTTACGAATACCCCAGAAGGCGGTTTTTCCTCCTCGGCTTCATTCGCCGGAGCGTCTCCCTGCAGGCACCCGGAGAACGGCATCAGCATCAGCATCAGCGCGGTAGCCAGTGCCACTCTAGGGCGTTTCATGGACCCCTCCTGAAAGAGAGACGGCTTGAAACCTGCTGATTATTAGCCTCATTCGATTGGGCGGGCCGTGGATTCGGAGACCATCCATCGGAGACGGTGGATAATTCTTGGAATTATGAGTTTGAGCCTAGTAATTACGCTTCTCAATAACGTCACTGTTAACGTCGCCTTGCCGGAACTTTCCAAGGATTTGGGCGCTGACAACACCGAATTGCAATGGATAATGGATGCATACGTAGTGGTGTTCGGTGGTTTGCTCCTTGTGATGGGTGCCTTTGGTGATAGGTTCGGGAGGAGGCATGCGTTGCTTGCCGGTCTTGCAATCGTCGGCTTGGTCTCAGCGCTTACAGCCCAGTATGCGAGTACCTCGGAGCAAGTCATCGGTGCTAGGGCCATGATGGGTTTTGGTGCAGCTCTAGTCATGCCAGCAACCCTGTCAGTCATTGTCGTCGTTTTTCCTCCTGAAGAGAGAGGTAAAGCCGTCGGCGTATGGGTAGGAATGGCAGGGATTGGGGCCCCCATCGGACTTCTGGTGGGGGGCTGGGCGGTGGAGAGTTTCGATTGGCGGGCTGTCTTCTGGATCAATCCGCCCATTATCGCACTGGCGATGGTCCTCAGCGTCCTACTGGTGCCGAACTCGAAGGACGAACGAGAGACCCCCATGGACCCAATTGGAGCAGTTCTGTCGGTAGGGGCGCTAGGATCGATTCTCTATGCGATTATCGAGGGCCCTAGTGTGGGTTGGACCAGTCCCGAAGTCTTGGGGTTGGGAGGCATGGGGCTAATCCTGGCCTTCGTTTTCGTGAGATGGGAGATGCGTGCGGAACACCCCATGTTACCAATCGGGTTCTTCGAAAACAAGGGTTTCACCCTAGGCCTGGTTGCAATCAGTCTAGCTTTCTTCGTGATGTTCTCATTCATGTTTACCCAAATGCTCCACTTCCAATTGGTTCGAGGGCTTAGCGCATTTGATGCGGCGTTGAAATTCCTCTGGCTGCCACTCGGCCTGATGCCTAGTGCAGCGAACAGCGACAGATTATGCGAGAAGTTCGGGAGCAACAATGTTGTCTCGTTCGGACTAGTCCTGATCGCTACAGCAATGCTAATTTTTACAACTGTCGATGGAGAAACGGAGTATTCAATCCTAGCAGTCATATTCTTCCTGATTGGTGTGGGTATGGGCCTGACCATGGCTCCCTCGACCACGATGGTGATGGATTCAATTCCCGACGACAAAGCAGGGGTTGGGAGCGCGACGAACGATGCAAGCAGAGAGGTGGGGGGCGCCTTCGGTATTGCAATTGTGGGAAGTGCTGTGAACGAAATATACCAGAGGGAGATGGTTGTCCCCAATGGCCTGGAGTCGCATTCAGGGGTGGTCTCCGAGTCATTTCCAGCTGCGATTCGAATCGGGAATGAGTTGGTCGCGCAGGGCAACATGCTGGGCATGGAGTTGATCGACAATGCGCAACTCGCCTTCGTTGAGGGAATGACTGGCGCTGCAACAATCTCTGCCCTAATAGCCATAGTCAATGCAGTACTGGTAAAATTGTACATGCCAAAGAGATAGGTCTCGGGAAGGGATTCTATGCCTCTGCCATGGTGGATGGGCAAGTAGTCAGAAGCCTATCTGGTCTTCGTGACCACATTCTGGGTGTGCGCATATGACCTTGTACCTCTCCCTCTTTGGTCTCGGGATCTCCATCCTGCTACCACACATTGAGCAGTGGTGGGTGTGGGTCTCTGGCTCCTTCTTCTCCATTTCCTCGAAGTCCTTCAGATCGCTTAGGACTGTCTCGGAGTCGGACGTCGTCCATCCAATCTGGTCGGTGTATGCATCGGTGTCCTCTGACATCTTCTTTGCCCTCAGGCCGAGTTTAATCTTGATTCGTCTTCCCCTCTTCTTCCCTATCGGGGGCTGCCCTGGCTTGCCCTTCTTCGGTGGCGGTCTCCTCCGCTTGCCCTGTGGCTTGCCCTTCTTCGGTGGCGGTCTCCTCCGCTTGCCCTGTGGCTTGCCCTTTGGGGGAGCGGTCTTTGGAGGTCTGTTCGGTGGTGGTTGAGCTGGGGGCGATGATGGGGCGGGTGCGGCTGGTCGCGGCGCAGGTGCTGGCTTCGGGGGGGCTGGTGGAGCGGGTGCGGTCGGTGGTAGAGGAGTCGCTGCTGGTGCTGGAGGGGGGGGAGGCGGGGATGGTTTGCTACCCTCGTCAGCCATGATATCGAGCGTAGGAGAGGCGGGGTCCCTTTGAAAGAATCGGGGAGCGGTGCGTCTCAGGCGGGGTAGGTCACCAGAGAGTGCGCTTGTACTGGGGATATTGCCTCCCTGGCGCCAAGCCCGTCCAGTTCAAGGAGGAATAGGGCTCCTAGAACGATTGCTCCTGATTCTTCACAGAGCCTTGCGCATGCTGATATCGTCCCACCAGTTGCTAGCAGATCGTCGATGATGATGGCTTTCTGGTCGGGCTCGATGGCGTCTTCGTGCATCTCAAGGGCGTTCGAACCGTACTCGAGCGAGTACTCGACCCTCCGCGAGGGCGCTGGTAGCTTGCCCGGCTTCCTGACTGGGACGAATCCGCATCCAAGCCTGTCAGCCAATAGCGGGCCGAAGATGAAACCCCTGGCTTCGGGGCCCACGATGACGTCCGGCTCCCATTCGAGTTGCTGGAGATCCCTGACGAACCGATCGGTGATGGAGGAAACCAAGCCCGGTTCGCCGAGGACCGGTGTGATGTCCCGGAACATTATGCCCTCTATTGGGAAGTCTTGCACCGTTCGCACCGTACTGCGAATCCGGTTCAGTAGTTCGTCTTCCATAGCAGGAGCTCTCCGTTGGGGGGGGAGGGGTTTCCCCCTCCCTGACCCGTTACGTTTTCCTCAGAGCTTCAGTAGATCAGCGAAGACCCACTCAAAGGTCGAACCATCGCCTGGACCGATGTAGAAGCAGGTCATCAGGACGAATAGGGTCCACATTACTGGATTCAGTTCATCCCACTTCTGCATTCCTACCTTGATAACGCAATAGGAGATTATCCCCCATGCTATTCCATCAGCGATGGAATAAGTCAGGGGCATCAGTGCGATGGTCAGGAATGCCGGTAGAGCCATTTCGGAGTTGCTCCAGTCAATATCAGCAGCCTGGCGCATCATCATCGCTCCTATGATCACTAGAGCGCATGCCATAGCGAATTGTGGAACTGCAGCGAAGAGGTCTGTGAAGAAGAGGCCGGATAGCATCAGTACACCTACGGTGACAGCTACGAGGCCGGTCTTTCCGCCTTCTTCGACACCGGCTGCAGACTCGATGTAGGTCGTGGTCGTGCTGGTACCGAAAACCGCACCGACGATTGTTGCTGCTGCATCGGATGCGAATGCCTCGTCTGAGTTGTGCAGCTCGTCGTTCTCGTCAACGTATCCAGCCTGCCTACCAACTGAGTACAGAGTACCGGATGTGTCGAATATGTCTACGAACAAGAAGGCAATCATAACCAGTAAGAAGTCGGCCATGTTGTCTCCTACAGCGCCCATCCCATTAGGACCAAATGCAGCGAAGAGGGTTTCCTCGGGCATTTCAGGGAATCCTGCGAAGGAAGATGGTAAATCCGAGGCCACTGCTCCCCAGCCAGCCTGGCCAGCGATGAAGTCGTTGTAAGGGTCGTATGCACCCACTGCCCATCCCCATACCGTAGCCAAGCCGATGCCGATGATCATGGCTCCCTTGATTCCGCGAGCCATTAGAACTGCGATTACCATTAGTGCAATCATCGAAATGATCTCGCCATGCTGCCATAGTGCGAGGTCGACGATGTAGTTACCACCCTCTGGAGTGAATGTAGCTAGATCGCATCCGTAAGCAGTGTCTTGGCATGCCTCGCCCATGATGCCGTCTCCGTCGGTGTCGATGGCGAGTCTGCCGCCCCAGCTCTCCGTATCCCCAAGGTTCACGAGTGTGGCGCCGTCGTTGCGAATCCACCCCATTTCGCGTAGGCCGATGAAAGAGAGGAACATCCCTATTCCTGCTCCCGTAGCGACCTTCAGGTCGGTTGGGATGGAATTGATCATTTGAGATCTCCATCCTCCTACGACCGGGATCTGCGGCATCGACATGACGAGGAACAGGAGCCCCTCAACGAAAACCGCAAACAGGGCCAGTTCCCATGCAATGCCCATTCCAAAGTTCACCACAGTGAACGTGAAATATGCGTTGAGGCCCATGCCCGGTGCCAAGGCGAACGGTAGGTTCGCCCACAATCCCATAACGACGCAGCCCACGAAGGCCGCTACCGCTGTGGCGAAGAGAATGTCCGAGAATGCCTGGGCGTTTCCTGCGTCGGTTCCATCCCCGATCGCTAGAGTTAGCATAGCGGGGTTTACCAGCAGGATATACGCCATTGTCAGGAACGTCGTTAAGCCCGCCCTGACTTCGGCATCGAAGGAGCTTCCCTTCTCTGTGTATCCAAAGTAATCATCCAATTGTTGTACTTCCATTTTTTCACCTTTATTTCTTTTCTAACGGTGAGTTGTCGCTCACCTGGTGGTGCCAGAGACACCACGGCTTATGTATAATGCGCGTGGAATAATGTTTTTTCAGGACGGCCTCAGGAGATGGAGATCTCTAAGGTGTCGTTATTGGAGGGGATGTGAACCTTTGTTTCCACTCCAATGTCCTCTGCAAGGGCCTCTGCTGCTGCTTCGTCAGCATGGAATATTACCACGTGTGTGGGGTCGCAGTCACTAGCGAAATTGCAGAGGGATGGGTGGTCGGCGTGGTTGGAAAGGTCGAACTTGTCTATCTCCAGGGGAATCCTGGTCTGCTTGCCAAAAATAGGTAGGCTCCCTCTCTCCAGAAGTCTTCTGCCACCGGATCCCTCTGCTTGGTACCCAGTGAGCAAAATGGCATTTGTGCCGTCGTGCCTAAGTCTGTTCAGATACCACAGAGCGGGGCCCCCGTCCAGCATCCCACTCGTCGTGACGATCACGTCGGCACCAAGCGCCTTCTTTCTATCCGACTTTCCGGTAACCCTCCTTGACCATCGGTAGGCTGCTTCCATGGCCCTTGCGTCCTGAATGAACTCAGGACAACCTAGCCATTCCCTGGTAACCCTCGTCCCCATCCCATCGTAGTGGACATCGAGGGTTGGTACCTCTCTGTGGAGAATCCGGAGGATGTCCTGCCCCCTCCCTGAAGCGAACGCCGGAACCAGAGCTACGCCCCCCCTGGAGACGACTTCCAGAACCCTGGAGACGAACCTCGCCTCCTCCTCTGCCCTGTCCGGGTGGGTCCTCCCCCCGTATGTTCCCTCAAGACAGAGTATATCACAATCCACTGGGGTTGCCTTTGGTGCGTTTGGGCTATCCCTTGTGTCGATGTCCCCCGTCCACAGGATTGTTGCATCTGGTGTCTGGATCTCAATCATGGCAGCACCCGGGATGTGTCCAGCGGGGTGGAGCCTGCATCTCCACTCGCCCACATCGAACCAAGAGTCGAACTGATGGGGGGTCCACGAGTCGAGTGCGACCTCCATGTCTCTCTTATCCCAGGCGAGTGGGTACCCTTCGATGTCAGAGACTTTGTAGGTGTCGGCCCACATTATTTCCGAAACCGCTGCGGTGAGGTCAGTGCCATGGAGCATCGTCCCATGGGCCGTAAGCCACGGGGCCATCCCAATGTGATCTATGTGAGCATGGGTCATTATGGCATGTTTCACCGGAGGGGCTTCAGAGGGATATTTTGGGGGTTTTGTTGGAGCTAGGCCATAGTCGATGAGGAGCCTGGTACCGGCACTGTCCTCTATGATGCACCCTACGTTCCCCACTTCTCTTGCGCCTCCTAAGAAGTGTAGTCTTATTCCTTCGTTGGGGGGGTTTTCTGGATATGATGAGGACGAACCAGCTGTGTAGAGCACCACGAAATTTGTTCGGGGGCAGGGGGGATATGAATGGCACCCCCCCCAACCCCCCTATTTCCTATGAAAGCATAAGAGAACTCTAACAGGATCTTTCAGAGTCTTGTGTAACCATTATAGAATGTAAACTGAAGAACTTCAAATGGCTGTGTTTACCATAATAAAATAAGATAATAATCCTTTATTTCACTGGAAGACTTTGCGTTATAGTGGAAACAAAGGGGTTGGGGGGGCAAGTTTGAGATGGGACCCTCTATGCCCAGCATCATGCCCAGGCAGATCGACACAGTTTTCGTCGTGGATGAAGATCGTTGCTTCGGCTGTGCAGCATGCGTCGGTCTCTGCCCGGTGGACGCCCTCTCTCTCGAAGGCCTCTTAGTGATCGTAGACGAGCCGGGTTGTACACACTGCGAACACTGTATCCCGGCTTGCCCGGTACACGCCCTTTCCCTTTCCAGCGAGAAAACAACCCCCGTCCAAGGTGTGCTTGCATGACTCGAGTTGCCATTTTAGGTGACTCCCTCGCTGCCCTTAGCGCCGCTCACCACATGCTCGATAAAATATCAGAAGTAGACATCCACATCATCACAGAGAGAGCTGAGATTGGTCTGATTGGAGAGGTACCGGGCCTGACATCTCCATGGCCCCCATGCCCCTCGCACTGGATTTCAGAAATGGCTTCCCAGACCCCAAACGAAGAATCTACAGCCGTTAGGGGGGCGTGGTTCCTCAAAGCACTGGGGATACAACTTTCGAAAAGAGGTTGCACATTCCACCTTAGAACCCGGGTCACAGCAACGTCGGAAGACGAGGTGCATTTCGTGGGGGCGGGCCCAATGGGAAGCAACACGATACCGTTTGACCACCTGTTGGATCTTCGACCGGACGGCCAAAAAATGGCACAATGGCACGGGCTCGTCTGCCGAACGGAGGACGCCCCCGAAGCAAAGTTGTCAGGGATCAGATCCGATGGAACAACAGAGGTATGGGCCAAGGAGGCCCCCGAAAGCAACAAGACCACCCTGCAGAAGATGACATGGAGGGGGGGGGACCCAGCATCCTTCATTACCGAAGAAGTAGGAGTAGGAAAGCAACTAGCGCAGACGATTGTTGATACAATAATACACCCCGTTGAACAGTAGGTGAGTAGAATGGGCATAGTCAGTGAATACATGTGCGACAGGACACCTGGCACCAGGCATGCGATTCTCATAGACCCAGCCGACCAGACTCCTGGTACCGCAGCCAACCGTGCAATGGCCGCGGCTCACGCAGGCTCCAGCATGATACTGGTCGGGGGGTCCTCTGACACAGACATGGAGAACGTACACGCCACCATTGTCGCGATTAAGGAGGCGCTGGAACTCGTTTCATGGGCAGCAAGTCAGGACTCAGACGCTGATGCAGGCTCGGGAGAAATTCCTGTTGTCCTGTTCCCCCAAGGTGCAACGGCCTTGTCCCCTGCAGCGGACGGAATCACGTTCATGGTGCTCATGAACTCGTTGGACCAACGCTTCCTAATCGGAGAGCAGGTGAAGGGGGCACCCTTCGTTAAGGAGGCAGGCATCGAACCAGTGCCAATGGGGTATCTGATATGCGAGCCTGGGGGCAAGGCAGGGCAGGTCGGCAAGGCAGACCTCATTGGCCCCCAACAAACAGATAGGGTGGCAGCATATGCCATGGCAGCGCAGTTCTTGGGCTTCAGGCTCTTCTATCTCGAGGCGGGAAGCGGCGCTGAATACCCAGTTAACCCAGATTTGATCAAGACCGCCCGAGAGGCATGCGACCTCCCGATAATAGTCGGAGGGGGCATCAGGGACTCACACGCTGCGAGGGCCGCTTCAGAGGCCGGTGCCGATTGGATCATCACAGGCAACATCACAGAGGAGTACGATGACGCCAGTGAGCTCCAGGCGGTTCTGGCAGACCTGATCAGCAGCATCGCCTGACGAGCAAGACGCAGGCACCCTCATACCGCATCCCCTTGGTGGGCTATCGTGACCGAGGCCATATGTCCCTGCTGCAACTCCGGGATGGGCGCCCAGGGGGACGTCGTGGATGGGCACATGCACTACTGCGGTTCCTGCAGAGGAATCCTAGCTAGCAATCGGTGGATGAATTCAAACATGAGGCAGACCAATCTGAGGAATCTGAGAAAAGCGGTTTTCGACGGCCAACCAGCGGGATACCACTGCCCTGCATGCCAGGGGGAGATGGTGAAGGGGCCGGTCACGACCAACCAAGGAGCCACAATAGAAGTGGATGGTTGTCTGAAGTGCGGCTCTCTCTGGTTCGACAACAGGGAGATTGAGCCGTTCATCCCCGATATCAGGGAGAAAGCAGACCTCCCTGACGATTCAAACCCCATCATACCGGTTATTTCGGGCGGTGTGCTTGTCGCGAAGGAGATGATTACGAACCTTTTCGGTGCGGTAGGTTCGTTCAGCGGCCGAAAAAAGGATGACTCGGAAGAGTGACACCCGGTCACAAGTCCGAAGCGAGCCGGTCAATCTGCGCTTCCATATCCAGAACCAGAAGCAGGAGCTCTTCCTCGTTCCTCAGGAGCCTCGCATTCTCCTCTTGCAGCTCAGCAAGTCTGCTAGACTCAGCCTCGGCGCCTTCCCTACGCGCCTTCTCGTTGTGCACCAGCCCCTCTAGTTGCCTCACCCTCGAGTCGGCAATGCGGAGCTTTTCCTCAAGGCCGCCTAACAAGGCCCCATCGACACCTCCGCTCTGAGTGACCAACTCCGCCTCCCTCACCCTCCGTCTGAGGTTGGCGACATCCCCCTCCAGCCTGATCATGTCATCCCATCTGGAGACCACCTCATCCACCAGCCTGGAACGAGGAATGTCTGCCAAACGCTCTCGCAGACCCCTCCCCGCGTCCTCCGTTGGGGTGTTCACAGTCATACGAACTCGGAATGAACCAAACCGGCGCTCACTTGAACCTTGAGGAACTAGCCACCCGCTTCGGTTAAATCAGGACCCTATCTCGGCCGCGCCATGAAGGCATTCAGGGCGCACGGGGCATACAGGGCAGGCAAGAGGGACCAACCATTCTCGGTGGACCTTGTAGCGAGCGATGAAGACAACGCCATGGAGAGGATCCTCTCAACCTTTGGCAGCAGACACAGGGTCACTAGGCGATTCATCCAGGTAGACGGCATCACAGAGATCGACCCTGCAGATTCGACCGCACCCACAGTTGTAGCCCACTTCGGGCCAACGGAAAAGTCAGCACCGGCTTCCAAAACAGAGGAAGAGTGACCCAGACCACGCAAAACCTCCAACGATACTGGGCAATTCTGAAAGGTGACGCGTCGGGAGGACATTCACATGAAGAAGTGGCTGATGAGGCAATATTGGCGCATTCAGCAGAGCCAGGCAATAATCGGCCTAGGCTTCTGGACGGCCACCATCACCCTCCTGGTGTGGCCCTACGTATCGTGGAGATTCGCCTCAAACGAGACGCTCCTGTACATCCCGATGACATATGTCGGCCTCATTGGAATCGCAACCGCGGTCCTCACCATCGTCCTTCTGGCTGGCTTCTTCTACGACGTGACCTTTGGTCTGTGGAGAGACCACATCACAGTCAACCAGGAGAGGAACCCATTCACCACATACAAGCTGAACCCGACCTGGGGGATAGTGATCGCACAAACCAACGCGATACTGAGACGAGTAGCCCCCGAGGACGAGGAAATACAGAGGTACTGCAAGTTCGTCGATAGGATGCTGGTGTGGAACTCTAAGGAGGAGATTTGGGCCAGAGCCATGTCCTCATGGAAGGAAATCATGGGCGACGAGGACCCCTTCCTCTTCTACCTAGACGAGGAAGCCAGAAGGAACCTGGAAGAAGCAGCGGATAAACTCGAGGACTTCTAGAGGTCTCAGATGTCGTTCGACCCCCACGAGATAGTCAACATCGCCATTGATGCCGGACAAGCGATAATGGGAGTTTACGACTCTTCAGGGAGCATCGAGGTAGAGACAAAGAATGACGACTCCCCACTGACCAAAGCCGATCTGGCCGCACACGACGCAATCATCCGGGGTCTGGCTTTGGCCGATCCCGGCGCGCCGGTCGTCTCCGAGGAGGGTAGGGTTGGCAACCCCCTGGATAGCGAACTCGCATGGTTGGTCGACCCACTTGATGGTACGAAGGAGTTCATCAAGAGGAACGGGATGTTCACGGTGAACATCGCACTCATGAGGAGGGAGGGAGACAGGTGGAAACCCATCTTCGGGGTCGTGCATGCCCCAGTGACACGAACCACTTGGTTCGGCGGCAAGGCAATACCAGCCACGAAGACCACCGATGCAGCATCAGGGCCCATCTCTGTTAATGCAAACGTCTCCACACCGGTGAGGCTCGTCGCAAGTGGCAGCCACCGCGCGGAAAGAGACGAAAGATTTGCAGAACAAATCGGCAGATACGACCTAGTGAGAATGGGGTCTTCTCTCAAGGCATGCGTCGTTGCAGACGGATCAGCCGATCTGTACCCGAGATTCGGCCCTACTTCCTGCTGGGACATAGCAGCAGCCCATGCAGTGGTCGAGTCCGCCGGGGGCTTCGTTCTGGGCCCAGACTGCCAAACATTGGACTACGACTTAGTTGAAGACGTGTTAAATCCACACTTCTTGGTTGCCTGTAGTGCCGAATGGAATGAGACTTGGACCCAGAATCAGGATTAAATGGGCAACTCGGGTCGGCGGGCCGTTCAGGTGTGGTCGTGGGTAACAAGGTAGTTTGGCTGATTGGGCTCTCAGGAGCAGGAAAGACAACGATTGCAGAAGCCGCTGCAAAGAGATTCGGCGCAGAGCTCCTAGATGGGGATACAATTCGCGACTTCTTCTCCAACAACGACTTCTCGAGGGAAGGAAGGGAGAGGCACCTTCTAGGGATTGCAAAGATGGCTACGCTAATGGCCAAGCATACCCCGGTGATATGCTCGTTCATCACCCCATACGAGGACGTGCGCGAGAGGATACTGGAAATCCTCCCCCAGAATTCCACTATGGTGCACGTGTCAACTTCGCTTGAGGTATGCGAGGACAGGGACGTCAAGGGACTCTATGCCAAGGCACGGTCAGGAGATATTTCCAATTTCACTGGAATTTCAGATCCATTCGACGAGCCAAAGTGTGCACATATCACCCTAGATTCAAGCGGCGTTCCGGGCCACACAGTAGACGACATGGTCAAGATGCTCTCACATCTCTTCGAGAAGCCCAAGACTGTTTTGCTCCCAGGTCGGTGGCAGCCACTGCACGTGGGCCACGAGTGGCTTATTCAGCAGGAGCTCGACAAGGGAAAGAGAGTAGTCGTCGGCATTCGAGACACTCCTGTCACCGAATCGGACCCATACCCGGCCCATCTCCGTAAGCGCATGATCGAGCACAGGTACGCGGACGAGAACGTCGAAGCGTGGATAATGCCAGACATCGAGGCCGTGTCTTACGGACGCAAGGTCGGATATGAGGTAAGGGAGGCCCAGGACATCCCTGCAGAGGTTTTCGCAGTATCCGCCACAGGAGTCCGAGGCGGCAACCGGGCAAACGTCACAGAGCGAGTCATGGAGTTCATGATAGCCGAAGGTATCTGGGACGGAGAGTAGTTTGCCCTCAGACACTGCCAAGGGATACGCACTAATCCTCTGTTCTATTTTGCTCCTGCCGTTATCATTGGACTTGATGCAGGATCACGATGACGTTGAGACGGAATATGAGAGGGAGTGCGACCTCCAGTACCGCGCATTAATCGGCAATGCCAGCGCACCCGACGGGGATCTTTGCAGCGAATTGAACGAGGACCGGTCTAGGAAGTTAATCGTGTTCATGGCTTCATTGGGATTATTCGTACTAACTGGGCTCGTGGGGACGGTCATGGTGATCCCAAGTAACGAGAACTAGAGATAACAGCGTCAGCGACGCCTTCATTGCACCCCTTGCACCCCGTGGTGTATGACTGAGCCTGACAGGGAAGAGCTTCAGCGTTTGGCCAAACTAGTCGAGGCCAACAGAGAGAGGCTCCAGGCACTCGAACAGCAGATTCGAAACCTGGAGGGAATCAAAATCGAACAGGAGCATGCGATGGAAGCACTCGGGTCCATCTCTGAGGATGGAGCCAAGGGTGCGATGGTACCTCTCGGTGCCGGCGTCCAAATAGTTGCAGACATCCCTGCAGAAGCAGGAGCAGTGGTAGATATTGGAAGCAGAGTCCAAGCCGAGAAGACGAGACCTGAGGCAATTGAGATTCTCAGAAAGAGGAACGGCGAGTTGAATGGAATAATCATATCAGTCAGGAAGGAACACGAAGAACTTGAAAACCATGTGGTTGCACTTGCAAACAGGTTCAATGAGATAGCCAATGGCATCCAGGCCCCCGAGGTCGAAAACCCACAGGAGACCAAGCAGAGCCAGGCAAACCAGCCAAAGCGCAGCCCAAGGAGAAAGAGAGGCACAGAACTCACCCTGGATGATTGAGGATTTTCTATGGGGCTCTTCGATCGCTTTCGCAAGAAGGTCAAGCAGGCCGATGACGATACGAGCATTATGGCGGTAGACGGCTCCGAGGAGGCCGACCAAGCAATTGCCGATAGAGAGGAAACCCTCAGAAGATTGAACCAAGCAGTGGATCAACCCGAGGGACCGTCAGAAGCCGCAAGCGAGTGGGACGACCTCGACGATGAAGTATCAGACCCCTTCTCTGGCCCGGCCAACTCCAAGGAGAGGAAGCGCGTCGCTCGTGTCCAAGCTACCAAGGAATCCCAGAAACATACCGATACGCCACCGAAAAGAGGACTCATGGACTCGACCACGGGAAGAAGGCTGGTGGAGTCGGATTTGAAATTCGAAATTGACCTATCCGAATACCATTCTAGCATGGGGGGGATGGTGATTAGCGGAGGCCCCGTATTGGACCGGATTCTCGAGGAGTTGGAGGACGAGCTACTATCGTCCGACATGGGTCACGATGCCGCATCGGAACTGATAATCAGCCTACGTTCACATCTAATCGGCTCCAGAGTCAGCCGGAAGGCACCACTTAGCGAAGTAGTGGAAAGAGCCCTAAGGGGGGCTCTCCTGTCCCTCCTCAGAGCCGGATACTGGGATTTCGACAGGACAATCAGGGATTTCGTAGCTGAAGGGAAACCCGTAGTCATCATGATGGTTGGCGTCAACGGGACAGGCAAGACAACCACTTCCGCAAAGATTGCCAAGAGGTTGGACGACCAAGGATTCGGTGTGGTTCTAGCCGCAGCAGACACCTTCCGGGCAGGAGCGATAGATCAGCTAGCAATCCATGCCGATCGATTGGGGATCAGATGCATCAAGAGCCAGCGTGGAGGCGATTCCGCAGCGGTTGCTAGGGACGCCATCGAAAGCGCCAGATCCAAGGGCGACGATGTAGTCATCATCGATACATCAGGTAGAATGCAGAACAAGTCAAACTTGATGGAGGAACTGCAGAAGGTGCATAGGGTGACCCAACCCCATCTCGTGATTTTCGTTGCAGACGCACTTGCTGGGAACGACGCAGTCACCCAAGCAATGGAGTTCCAGCGAAGACTGGCATTCGATGGAGCGGCACTTTGCAAACTCGACACTGATGCACGGGGGGGAGCTGCGCTATCGATATCGCATGCCACCGGCCGACCAATCATCCTAGCCGGAACAGGCCAGGGCTACGATGACATGGAGCCGTTCGATCCAAACTGGCTTGTAGACCAGATACTTTCGTGAGCCAACAACCACCTCCTTATTGAGCCTCATCCTCTGTGGCAGCACTAGATGACGTCTGAATCCAAGCCGACTGCCCTCATCGTCCATGAGAACCGAATCACTGCAAGTAGGCTGAAGTCGATAATGAGCCAGAGGGGCTGGGATTCCCGGATTTGCGACGATGGAGACAAGGCAGTCGACGAGTACGTCAAGATGAAGCCAGACATGGTTTTCATGGGCCTCAACCTTCCGACGATGGATGGGCACGTCGCAGCCCTGGAGATACGCGAGAGTGACTCAGGCGCTCGCATAGTCTTCGTAGTTAGCAAGTCTCGATTGAACAAGGCAAACGACGCAGCCTACTCGGCAGGGGCCGTCTCCGTGCTGGTGACTCCCCTAACGAGAGCGGACGTAGATCAGAAGTGGGTCCTGATGAATGGCCCAATTCCCGATGCCCCCGGCCTAGCCGACCTGGACGACCTCTACCCTGACCTCGAAGAGGAGCCCCCCGCTCTCCCCCCCCTCCCAGACCTAGAAGCACCCGGGGAGATCGAGGCACCCCCGTCTCCGATGATGCCCTTGCCAGAACCCCCCAAACCAAGGAGGACGAGGCGACTCCTTCCACTGCTGGCGCTGCTGATTGTTGTATCGATCGGCGTCGGTGCGGCATTCTACCTTGGGGTAATCGAACTCTAGCCCATGGAAATGGCCCATTTCAAATTCTGTTTACTAATCATTCAGAACCCCAACCAACTCAGAAGCACCGCCATCGAGATTACACTCCCAGATTGTATGGACCTCCCATCCCATCTCCATGAGAGCCTCTTCCTTCCTACTGTCTCGTTCGACGTTCTTGTCAAACTTCTGGCCCCAATAGTCGGAGTTCGACTTGGGAAGCCCAAGATCGCAACGTGGGCACCGGTGCCAGAAGCAGCCGTGAACGAACACAGCCAACTTCCTCCCTGGAAACGTTATGTCGGGCCTGCAGACGTAACGCCCCCCCTCTCCATCAATTCTCCAATGGAGTCGATAGCCAGGAAAACCAGCAGTTCGGAGAGCTCTTCTGACGAATATCTCAGGCTTCGTATTGGTGGACTTGTTCGCCATCATCACATTGTGAACGGCGGGAGAAGATGCGCTCGGGACCTCCATGGGACGACCTCTCTAATTCTACTTCTTAGGGCAGAGGCCCCGCCCCGCTGACTTCCCTCAGCCAATCCATGGACGAGCGGTAGTCAGTATCAGCCGATAAATCGTCTTCGAGCAGTAGCGCCTGGGCAGCATCCCATAGGGCCCTTAGTGCAGGGACCCAGTCACCACCCTTGTCACGGCTCTCTTCATCGAACCTCCACGCGTCTGACTCGGTTCTGTCATGCACAACGAGCCATGCCCAGCCCATAGCCGATTCTAGGCCTCTTCCTTTCCTCGTCATAGAAACGGTGGACGCAACCCCATCATCCGTTGCCTTCCTGACTAGCCTGTCAGCAAATGACAGGGGGTCTGGCAGATCAGCGCTCGCCCATGGGAGCCTGTCCAGCCTCATTGCCGTGCTAAGTGAGTCGTTCAACTCACGCAGGAAAGCCCCGAATCCCTGTTTCCTTTTTGCCTGGCGAGAGTGGATACTCCCAGCTTCGTCTCCACTCAGCTTGTACATCGTCTCCAGAATAGCCATGCCGTGTTCCTCCCATAGGGAAACGAGCACCGGGTGGCAAGAGGAGTCCTCGAGCCTGACCACCTTGTCCTCGAGGTTCAGGACCACCCCGTCCGACCTCACGTGCACTCCTCCTTCGATGGAGTCGAGGATGCAAGAAAGTGCACTCCGCTCGTCCTCGGTACCTCCCATGTGGTTTAGGAAACCGACTCTGTCTTCCTCTGAGAACCAGTTGTTTCCGACTACAAATCCGTCTGAGATCGAGTTCAGTATGCTGGCCCTACATGTACGTGAAACCACACCGTCCTCGAGGGACATCTTGAGCCACGTGCTCAGGACCTCTCCTAATCTCTCCATGCCTTCTTCTGGTAATGGCCTGTCCTCCGGCCATCCCTCTGGTTTCCACATCCAGGAAGCCTCGCAGATCTCCCCCAATTTGTTCGGTGGCATCATCGAGACTGCTATGCTGCGAGCCAAGGGCTCATCGGTCTTCGCCAGAGCCGCTTGGGAGAGCCCGACCGTGGTTCCGTCCGAGAAGTCCAGTTTGAGCCATCCCTCAGTAGTGTTAGAACCGGAGTTGACGATGTCCTCACTCAGGCCAGTAGACCACTTGCAAAACCCTCCCTCCAGATCCACGGATGTGTTGTCGAGGGTCCAACTCACCCATTCGGGAGGAGGGTTTGGGTCGAAGCCGGTGAAGACGAACCCCCCATCCCATGAGAAGAAGTACTGTCCGGCCTTGGCATGGTCATCCCACACTAGTAGCCTTAGTCTGGGGTGATTGAAGTTCTGAATGCCGACCAGGTGTCCCGGCCGACCAGTCCCCCTCTTCAGGTAGCTAGCGTTTCCATAGACGTCGCTCTTGAACACGGATACGGTACTCAGGTCCTCTTCAGACGCCGCCAATAGGCTTCCAGCCAGCGAACGTGCGACGTGCCCCCCGCCCCTCTTCCCCATCCTCTTCTTGAGCCACCTGATGTCGTTCCTCTTCGAGGAGACGATTTCTAACTCTTTCAGAGTCCGGGCCATCGGGTCCTTCGAACCGAAGAGTGAGGTCTTACCTAACTCCCCCACTATCTCAGGAAGAAAGCCCTCCGGGTTATCGACAAGGGCCTCCAAACTCTTCTCCAGCCTTCTCTGGATCTCTTTCGATGCCTGTTTGATCCCCCTGACTCTCAATCTCTGCCTGCGGTTCTTGTCTCCGGGGAAGCGGACTTCTGCAGGTGGCTTGGCCATGCTATCGACACTCCCGAAACGAGACTCAGACTTGAGTTCGTCGGGCCACCCTATGACATGTTCCTTCGACGGAAGGCATCCTTTTCGTTATCGCTCATATTTGATGGGATAATCAGAGTATGCACATAACCACCCTCGAAATTAGAGACATCATCTAGGCTCCCGGACGACACTCTCTGGTTGCTCGTGCCAATATCGCTCAACAGTATCCCATCCCAATCTCTCACGGCAGCAGGGTCTCCCTTGGACGCATCTCTCTCTTCGTGCGCCCTTTCCGCCATCCTACCTAGGATGGACACGGCTTGATCCGGCCTCATTGGTGTAGGCAGATCGAAACCCATGCCCGTTGGATCTAGGTCTAGGAGAACGAGAGTATGCAAACCATTACTGCGATTCGACTCAATCATCTCGAGGGGGGAGGTAGCCAGATACTCTCCATAGGGGTAAGGCAGTGTGACCTGTCTCCCGAACTTGTACGACTGCAACCCTGACAGGGAGACTGCTAGTGCCGTGGCGGACATCCCTGGGATCACTTCGAAACCAACCCCCTCCTCCATGCACCTCGCCTCCAGATCGATGTGAGTGGTTGCCTGCATTGGGTCCCCTACAACCAGAAGTGCCACGGCCTCTTCACGAGCCTCGTCCAACAGACTCTCCGGGCTCTCGACAGATGGCCTCATCAGCCTCTCCCAAGTCCCCAACAACCCCTCCAGCCGTTCCTCCTGATCAGATGGGAGAACTGCAGTGTAACCCTCCAGGTACCTCTTGCTGCAACCTCTTGCAATGCTCTTGGCTCTCTCCGTAATGTGACTTAGGTCACCTGGGCCAATCCCGATCAGCCATAGACCGGGAGACACGTCCTTGGATGCCATCAACCGCCTCTCGTACTCTAACGCACATCAATCTGATTGCGCGTAGAACTTCAGGCTAAACGATCCTTTCTGGCCCAACTTGATCCCAGAGTAGTACTCGTCCTTCCTTGAATCGAATGGGTCCATGGAGTAAACCAGGTCCTTGCTGTAAGTCTTGTACAGGTACTTCACCCACAGAAGCCCCCTATTACCTCCAGCAGAGAGGAAGTCTCCTCCCGAGACTCTCCTGATTTGTCCGAGAACCGCCTCCACATCTTTGGAGAACCCAAGCACTCCGGTTTCCATCACCACGAAAGAACCATCCTCGTAGCGTTCCCAAGCCATCATGTCGTTGATGTCCATCCTGTCGCAGTCCTCACAACCGTTCAGATCAACCGTCACCTCGCCATGCTCGCAGTTTGGGAACATGCTAGACATGAATTGGAAGTAGTTTCCACTGCACGGGTCTCCGATCACCATCAGACTCTTTCCCTTCGCCCGAGCCATCTCCTTCGCAGCTCTGAACAGCCTCTTTGTTCGGAAGTAACGCCCAATCGGGGAAATCAGAACGCTCCGTATCACTGCCTCACTGCCTCCGTCATTGTGAAGCGATGATGCCCACCGGCACTTCAACGTGATGCGCCATCTGAGGGTCCCGAACCGCGCTGTCGAGGAGCATTTGGCTCTGCTTAGGGACAGGGGTTGGCTAGCACCAGGGATGAGGGTGATCTCTCACGAAGATGGCCAGCACAGGCTGGTTCCCCTAGACCCGGGCGCTCCGATTAAAATGCCCGCCCCATTCGATATCCACGAGACAGTCCTCCTCGAGGGATCGTTGGATCGCAGGGTGGACCCCAATTGGTGGAATCACCTCGCTTTACTGGTAGGCGAGGAAGAGATATCAGCATTCGGGGAGGATTGGCCTTCTTCCCACGAGTTCATTTCGGACATGATGATTGTCAGAATCGAGGACAATCTAGAGGAATACACTCCACAGATAGCCGAGGCGAAACTCCGTGCCCATCCTCACATCAGGCTCGTGCTCAACGACGAAGGTGTCCAAGGAGAACTAAGGATTCGCGAACTCACACCCATAGGTGCTAGGGTGGGAGGTGAGATTGTCACGGACAACATCCCAGAATCTGTAGGCAGCACGCGGGTACTTGTTAGGGAGTCCGGCAGGGCCATTGCCTGCGATCCAAACAAGGCTTACTTCTCCTCCAAACTCCAGTCAGAGAGGCAAGAGACCCTATCACTCGCCAAGGAGTTACGAGAACTACTCGGCCGACCAATCAGCGTCTGCGATCCATTTTGTGGGGTAGGACCGGCTCTTGCCACCCTCCTCGCTGAGCCGGATTTGGTCGGACACGCTCTGGCATCGGATCTCAATCCAGAAGCAGTGAGGCTCCTCCTGGACAACCTTAGGCGGTGGGATCGTAGGGACTATCCATCAGAGCCTTTCCCAATTTCTAGAATCTTTGAAGACAGAGTCATCGGAATTGCCGATGCCTCTCAACTCTGCGAAGACCACTCACTGGTTGGGTGTTGGGATTTGGTCATAGTCAACCTCCCACATCGAACAATCGAACTTCTCCCCTCCTTGGTGCCCCTCCTCAATCGCTCAAACCCTTCAATGATCAGGGGGAGGGCGATAGCTTCCGAGAGCGAGATCGGAGACGCCAATGAAGAGATTAAGCGTGCTCTGCCAAACCTCCTTCAGGGGCTTCCCGAACCTTCGCTCAGGATCAAGAGGGACTACAGCAGCACCCTCAGGCTATGCTCCTTCGAAGCTTGGATTTCTCCTGAATGATTTCGCACCATTCCTAGTAGCAGAATAGGAGAGGAAAAGATCCTCTATTCGGGGGACTGAGTGGCGCCCCGACCGGGATTTGAACCCGGGTCGCAGCCTCGACAGGGCTGCATGATAGGCCACTACACTATCGGGGCCGGCCCTCTGTCGAGTTTGCCTCCCTTTTTCAAGGTTTGAGGGGGCATTATTGATGGCCCAGCCGCACACAGGCTCTGCATGGGAGACGCGAGAGTCATCATCGACGTTATTGACAATGGGGGTCAGTGGACACATAGAGAGTGGAGGATGCTACGTTACCTGGGTGTGGATACGCAGATTCTTCCAAACAATACTCCAATCGATGAGCTCCGTGATCTCGATGGACTAATCCTGTCTGGGGGCGCGGCCCGGGTCGGCCTTACAGGGGAGTTGGGAAATTGTGCTGAATACCTCTCCTTGGGGGTGCCGATTCTCGGAATCTGCGCCGGACACCAGTTCATGGCCCGGCACTACGGAGGAGATGCGGGAGAGGCACCCAAGCCCGAATTCGGCGCTGCAACCATTTCCCTAGTGGACGACGGGGGCCCCCTCTTCCAAGGAACTCCTCCCGAGCAGACTGTCTGGGAGAGTCACAACGACGAGGTTACTGTGACACCACCGGGCTTCATCGTGGTTGCCCAAAGCGAGTCCTGCGAGGTTCAAGCAATGCAGAACGCAGATTTGAACAGGTTTGGGCTTCAGTTCCATCCAGAGGTCAACGACACCGAGTTTGGATCAAACATCTTTGAGAACTTCGTTAGGATATGCAAATCTTCCGAATTCGCATAGGACAGGTT
>Ga0315326_10000187_pt1 | contig 28420 bp, 29 predicted proteins | sample M180m32315metaG_FD_203457 | JGI IMG/M metagenome (GOLD analysis project Ga0315326, IMG submission 203457) | Ammonia-oxidizing marine archaeal communities from Monterey Bay, California, United States - M1 80m 32315 | ecosystem: Environmental > Aquatic > Marine > Coastal | place: USA: California... | reverse complement strand
CAATTACTGTAAGACAAGACACTAAGATCTTAAAAAGTAATATTTTAGAAGTTGCAGCGGCATTTATAGCTTCAGGAATAAATCCGGAAAAATCTATAATATTTGTACAATCCCAAGTTTCTGCACATGCAGAACTTGCATGGATTTTTAATTGTGTTGCTCGTTTAGGCTGGTTAAACAGAATGACGCAGTTTAAAGAAAAAGCTGGAAAAAATAGAGAAAATGCTTCCGCAGGCTTATATACATACCCAGTTTTAATGGCGGCTGATATTCTTGCTTATCATGCAACGCATGTTCCGGTAGGGGATGATCAAAGGCAACATCTAGAACTTGCTAGAGATATAGCTCAAAAATTTAATAATGACTTTAAGGAAGATTATTTTCCTATTACTGAACCTGTGATTATGGGAAATGCCACTAGAGTTATGAGTCTACGAGATGGAAAAAATAAAATGTCTAAATCAGATGCTTCTGATTATTCGAGATTAAATCTTACAGATAGTGCGGATGATATTTCTAACAAAATAAGAAAAGCTAAAACCGATCCTTTGCCGCTTCCAGACCCATCTTGTTTAGGGAAAGAAGAAATATTCAATGAGGACATTATTTGTAATAGACCTGAAGCAGTAAATTTATTAAATATTTTTTCGGCACTTTCTAATGAAAATATAAAAAAGGTAGTTGAAAAATTTTCTGAAAAACAGTTTTCATTTTTTAAAAATGAATTGAATGAACTTTCTGTAGAAGTATTAGGCCCAATTACTAGAGAAATGCGCAAATTACTTGAAGATAAAACTTATTTAGAAGAAATTTTAAATAAGGGTGGTGAGAAAGCAAATATTATTGCAAAGCCTATTTTAAAAAAGACAAAAGAAATCGTAGGATTTTATTAATTTATGGAAATTTATCTTCCAATAGCGGGATTACCAGTTAATTTTTTTATATTGATGTCTTTAGGACTGGTAGTAGGCTTCTTATCTGGTATGTTTGGAGTTGGCGGAGGCTTTTTAATGACTCCAATGTTAATGCTATTAGGAATACCTCCTGCAGTTGCAGTAGCCTCTGAGGCAAATCATATTTTAGCTGCTTCTTTCTCAGGTTTTTTGGCTCATATGAGAAGGTTAAATGTAGATTTTTTGATGGGATTTATTTTACTTACAGGAGGTATAATTGGAAGTATACTTGGCGTATTATTGTTAAAATACTTATTAATTATTGGCCAAGAGAAAATATTTATATCTTTATCTTATATTTTTATACTTATTTTTGTTGGACTATGGATGTTATGGGAAAGTTTAAGTAGTTTAAAAAAAATTAATAAAGGACAAATAAATAAATTACATGAACACATATGGCTGCATGGGCTACCTTTTAAGATAAAATTTAGAAAATCACATCTATATATAAGTGTAATTCCCCCAATATGTATAGGGTTTATAGTAGGTATTTTATCATCAGTGATGGGAGTTGGTGGAGGTTTTATTTTAGTACCCGCTATGATTTATATTCTTGGTATGCCAACTCAAGTAGTGATTGGAACTTCTTTACTTCAAATAGTATTTGTAACTTCCGTATCAACGATAATGCATTCTTACATTAATCAAACTGTAGATGTAATGTTATCATCGTTACTACTAATTGGAGCGGTTGTAGGCGCCCAAATTGGAACAAGGATAATGGTTAAGCTCAAAGGAGAGCAAATAAGGTTTTTATTAGCCATTATAATTATTATTGTAGCAATTGTATTAGTAGGAGAAATTTTAGTGACTCCCAATGAGGCTTTTATAATTGAAAATATAAAGGAAAATATATGAAGTCCTGTATTTTTATCTTTTTATTTATATTTCAAATATCTCAATCTTATTCAAGAGAACCGTTGCTAACAGATATTGTAGATAAAGATATAAATATTACAGCATCTTTTGATGGAGCCAAAATAATAATTTATGGAACTATAGACTCAAAATTATATAAAGATACAATCTTGATTATTAATGTGCTTGGCCCTTCTAGTCAGTTAAAAATTAGAAAGAAAGAAAAGCATTTTGGTATTTGGTTTGCAGGCAACAAAGAAATGGAATTTTTTAAGGCTCCAGGATATTATGCACTATCTAGTAATATAGAAGATTTAGATAATTTTAATGACAATATTTTAAAAGAACTTCAAATAGGCTGGGAAAATTTACAAATGGATACTAATTTCTCTTCAAATATAAATACTAGAGATAATTATAAAAATTTATTAAAAATATTTTATAAAAATAGAGGACTTTTTCATATAGGTAACAATATAAACACTATAGGAGATACATTGTTTAGAGCAGAATTTATTCTTCCTGCTATTACTCCAACCGGTATCTATTCAATTAAGTCTTTTTTATTCAACAGTAATGGGAAATTAATTTCTACATGGAACAATAGCGTAAAAGTATCAAAAGAAGGTCTAGCAGAGGATTTATATGATTATTCTATAGAGCATCCTTTTTTATATGGATTATTAGCAACTTTAGGAGCTATAATTGCAGGATATATAGGGAGTGAGATATTTAGAAGAATATGAAAGGTTAAGTTGATTGATGCATATCCCAGGAGAAGTAAAATTTTTAGTTTGTGTTGATTCATCTGATGAATGTAAAGCTGCTTTAAGGTTTGCCTGTATGAGGGCAAAAAATTCTAAGGGACAGGTGTGTATTTTATACGTAATTGAACCAAATGATATGTTGCATTTTGCTGGCGTTGAAAAGGTGATAGAAAGAGAGGCTAAAGAAGAGGCCAATAGAGTATTAACTGAACTAAAAAAAGAAACTTTTCAAGAGTTCTCTATTAAAATAGAAACAATAATTTCTTATGGGCTAAAATATAATAAAATAGTAGATTTGATTAATGAAGATAAAACGATTAGTATTCTGGTGCTTGGGGCAGCGCCAGAAGGTCAAGGAACAAATTATTTAATTAATAAATTTTCGACAGGCCTTACAAGTAGTATTCATATACCTGTAACTATTGTACCTGGAAATTTAAGTAAGGATGAAATAAAAAAGATAACATAGAAAAGAGGATATAATGTTTATACAAACCGAATTAACACCAAACCCTAAAACAGTTAAATTTATTCCTGGAGAAGAAGTTTCTCCAATAAAAAGTATTAACTTTATGAATATTAATGAGGCTTCTAGTTCACCATTAGCAAAAAAGCTTTTTTTAGTTGATGGCGTAAATAGTATCTTTTTAGGCACCGATTTCATTTCTATTACAAAAGATGAAAATGTTGATTGGCAAGAATTAAAGCCTCTTATTTTAAGCCAGATTATGCAACATTATATGTCGGGAGATAAAGTTATTGAAGAAGTTAAAGAAGAGGCAAAAGCAGTATTAAGTGAAGAGGATAAAGAAATTGCTATCCAAATTGAGGACTTATTAGAAACTAGAGTAAGGCCTTCTGTAGCAAGTCATGGAGGAGATATAGTTTTTCATAGTTATTCTGAAGGCATAGTTGAGCTAGAGATGAGAGGGGCCTGTTCAGGATGCCCATCTTCTATGGCTACTCTTAAAATGGGCGTAGAGAATATGTTAAAGCATTATATACCTGAGATTATGGAAGTAAAAGAAGTTTAGTAATTGCTTTTTTTGTTAATCCAATAAAGAGAACCATGCCAAAGTAATCTGTTATTAGAGTTTTTTGAAATGCAGTTTATTCTTACTTTAGAACCTAAAAACTCTCTTGTTCTAACTTCAACTCTATTTTTATTTATTATTGATACTGCCGCTTTATTTTTATTATTAGTGTAGCAAACGGGCAAGTGTTTTTCATTTATTAAAGTAAAACCGTATAGAGGAGGGTTATTTTTTATAGTGTTTCCCTGAGGGAGAATATCTCTAACTTCAAGAGGAAGTGTATCTAAGATAGTTTCTAATCTATTATTATGTGAAAATTTGCTGGCTACATTAAATCTAGGAAGTCTATATTTATACATATGCTTACTAATGGGCCCTGAATTATCTGTAAAGGCTATTTTTATATTATTACTTTCTAGTTTACTGATTTCCTCCTCACTCCAAATACCCTTCTTATATATATAAGAGGTGGGATTTATATTTAATTTATTTTTATATAAATTTATATTTTTTATTATATTTTTAGGAGAACTTCTAATTCCAATCTCTACCCCATTATTTTTTAATACATTTATATCTTTCCATGACATATAGGCATTATTTTTATTAATTACATATGGATCTATGAATAAAGTAAATGGAAGCGACGCTTTTGCAAAAATAGGCCATATTTTAGTTATCATTTGTTTTTTATTACTTGAAATAGTAATTGCAACTGAATAGTTGGGCAAGGTTTTGGATTTAGTCAATAAATCAATAATATTGTGCGTAGGAAAAATAAAATATTTTTCTTTAGTTAATATCTTTATATGATTTTTTACTGTTTCAACATTTAAGTTTTCATTATTAAAATTTTCATAAGATATTACAACAATATTAGCAAAGCTTACTTTTGTGTAAAAATTATTTATATATAAAAAATAAATAAATGCCGTAATTTTAAAAAGCAATTTAATCATAATATCTATCTTTTTTCATTATATCTATTTTACCTTCTATTTTAGATATCAATGGCCATTTTTTACTATTATGAAGTTGGTAATGCCACCACTCATTTTGATAATAATCCCAACCTGCAGCTGTCATGATACCCAAAAGGATTAACCTATTTTTTTGAGCTATTTTGGATATATCGGTATTTCCATGATAGGACTCTTTATATAAATAATCAAAATTGGTTCCCATATTTAGCTCATTTTTATTTTTTACTAAAGTTAAGTCAATTGCAATACCCCTAGAATGTGGCGATCCAATGTTTGGTGGTGTAATAAAATTTTTATCAGGACAAAAATCCCATAAAATCTTTTGTGCCTCAACTGGCCTATAGGCATCATAAATTTTAAATTTATAACCCAAGCTTTTAGCTATTGAAATTGCTAACAATAGTTTAGGAAAGGCATCTTTATGTATAAAACATTTTTTCTTTATGTAGATTTTTTTTCCTGTAAAATTATTATTCTTTGCATATGCTAAATCAACATAGACATTATGTTTCTTTGCTGTAATTTCAATTAAGTTCATATTTTACCTTTTAAAATATATAAAAAAGAATAAAACGATTATAATGAATAACATCTAGTTTGTTTAGTAAAAAGATGAGGTAGTTAAGTTGAAATATATAGCTTTAGATCTTTCCTTGAATAATTTAATTATGATTTATGGAGATCAAAAAAAAATATACTATAAAAAAAGCATTCCATTACTTAAAGACCGTGCTGGAATAATGTTTGCAAATTTAGAAAATATGATAAATGACTTAAAAGTTGATATAGATTCATTAGATATACTTTTTTCTACTATAGGACCAGGTAATTTTAATGGGATAAGAGTATCATTATCATTAATTAAAGGAATGGCAATTACTAATAATGTTAGGATAGCAGGCTTATCATCTTTAGAGTTATTGAGTAGGAGCTTTATAAATAAACATAATCAAAATATATGTACGATTATAAAAGCTTCTCCAGGCTTTTATTATTTAGAAATTTTTAATCAATTCTATAATTCTATATTGGCACCTAGGCTTATTAATATAAATGAAGATATCAAACTGCCAATGTTAAATAATGAAATGGTTCTTGTAGGAAATGAAGTAGAAATAGTATCTAAAGCTATAAAATTTAAAGGAGAAATTAAAAATATATCTATTCCAACGCCCAAAAATTTATATTGTATAGTTCAAGATAAAATAAATAAAAATAATTTCTTAGATGCAAATCCTCAGTATCTTAGAGAAGTTAATGCGGGCAAACCATCTTCATGGAAAAGAAATCCATTAGTGAAATAAATGAATTTTAAAATAAAACCTTTAAAGGAATGTGATAAAAATATTTTAATAAAATTATTAAATATTCATCTTAATGCTTTTAAAAAATTTAATTTTAGGAATTGGAATTATTCTGATTTTGAAGATTTATTAAATAGTGGCTCTGAAATATTTTATTATGAATCAGATAATAAAATTTTTGGTTTTGTTGTAGTAAATTTTATATCAAATTTTAATGAAATAATTACAATTGCTGTCGATAATGTTTATCAAGGTAAAAATATAGGTAAAAAATTATTAGAGTATGTAGTTAGTCATCCTAAATATTATGGAGAACTATATTTAGAAGTCTCAAAAAATAATATTAATGCATTAAATTTTTATAAAATATTTGGCTTTAAAATTATTGCAGAAAGAAAAAAATATTATTTGATCTATAGAGGAAAAAATAAGGGAAATAGAGTTGATGCTTTAGTTATGAAATTTTCATAATTATATTTTTATTTCTCAATTATAATATAAAAATTATTTTCTTTTAATTCACTAATTTTGACAATGTTATATTTTAATTCTTTTAGTGACCTGGGAACGTTAGTTCTGGCTTCTATGCTGTCAAATAATATTTTTATTCTATCTCCAGTCTTTATTTTTTCCAGGGCAAGTCTTGTTTTTACGAAAGTCATAGGACAAACTTCCCCTAAAAGACTTATTTCCTTTTCTAATTTTTCTTTCATAATATTCCTTAAATAATCTTTTTTTTATACTTTATATTAAAATAATGATAAATATAGAATAATATATTAATTATTAATGGCTTTTACTAATTATAATTGGATAATATAATGGCGAAATCTGCGATAGAAATTATGTGTGCTTCGAAGGGTATAAAACTTACTCATCAAAGAAGAATTATCGCTAAAGTTTTGTCTAAAGCAGATGATCATCCGGACGCTAATTTAGTCTTCAAAAGAGCTTCAAAGGTAGACCCAAATATTAGTATGGCAACAGTTTATAGAACTATGAAATTATTTGAAGATACAAGTATAGTTGTAGTTAGAGATTTTGGAGATGGTCGCTCCCGTTATGAAATATTTAGTAATGAACACCATGATCATCTGATAGATACTGATTCAGGAGAAGTTATTGAATTTGTTAATGATGAGATAGAAGAACTTCAACATAAAGTAGCTAAAAAATTAGGATATGAATTAACAGGACATAGGCTTGAATTATATGGAAAAAAAATAAAACTTTAATATAATTTTATTAATTAAGGAAATATATATGGCAGCTGCAGAAGACTATTTTAAAAATATTGAAGCCGTTCACTCTGGAAGTCTTGAAGTTCGCCTAGCTGAAAATAAAGAGGAAATTGATGCTGCACAAGCATTGAGATATAAAGTATTTTATGATGAAATGTCTGCGCAGCCTAATGCAGAAATGTTATCTACAAAGCGTGATTATGATCGTTTTGACAAATATTGGGACCATTTATTAGTTATTGATAATTCTAAAAACAAAATTTTGGATAAAGTAGTAGGCACTTATCGTTTAAATAGAAAAAGTGAAGCTAAAAAAAATCAAGGTTTTTATTCTACAGAAGAATATAATATTGATGCTTTACTAAACTATCCTGGTGAAATATTAGAATTAGGGCGCTCTTGTGTTGACCAAAGATATAGAAATGGTCAAACAATGCAACTTTTATGGAGGGGTATAGCTAATTATGTATTTTTTTATGATATCAAGGTTTTGTTTGGCTGTGCTAGTTTTGCTGAGATTTCATCAGAATTAATTAGGAAGCCACTTTCTTATCTGCATCATTATCATTTGGCTCCAAAAGAATTTAGACCAATAGCTCTTCCTAATAGGTATATAAATATGAATCTTATGCCAAAAGAATCTGTTAATATAAAAGAAGCAAGACGTCTTATACCTCCTTTAGTAAAAGGTTATTTGAGATTAGGTGCCTATATTGGAGAAGGAGCAGTTTTAGATAAACAATTTGGGACTACAGATATATTTATAGTCTTAAAAACAGATCAAGTTACTAAACGGTATCGCTCTCATTATGAATTAGATAAACCGGATATAACTATATTGTGAAAGTCTATACCATCTTACAGTATATGATTATATTTTTAAGAAGTCTTATTAAATTAATATTAATAATTTCTAGCCTTTTAATTTTATTTATTCCATTTGTTACATTTAGGCTCTTAAAGATAAATATTTATAAAAGTATACCCAGATATTTTCATTTATCTTTTTTAAAAACTTTAAATATTAATATAAAAATGGTAGGTAAAATATATACTCAAAAGCCAGGATTATTAATATCTAATCATGCTTCATGGATAGATATTTCGATTTTATCTTCATTGACTAATATAAGTTTTATAGCTAAATCAGAAGTTGCTAAGTGGCCTTTATTTGGTTTTTTAGCAAAGATGCAAGATACTTTATTTATTGAAAGAAGACCCATGAAGGCTAGACACCAAAGAAATGAAATAAAAAATATTTTATTAAAAGGTAAAAGACTTGTTTTATTTCCTGAAGGAACATCTTCTGACGGTAATAGAGTATTAAAGTTTAAATCTACACTTTTTTCTGTTATGGAAAATGAGCAAAATACCAAAAATAGTTATGCTGTCCAGGCGGTTACAATATGTTACAAAGGTATAAATGGTCTACCTATGTCCAGAAGCGAGAGACCATATATATCTTGGTGGGGTGATATGGGTTTGTTAAGCCATATATGGAATATGTTATCTTTTAGAAGTGCTGAGGTTATAGTAATAGCGCATGAACCTATATTAGATATCCTTGATAGGAAAGTATTGTCAGAATTAACATGGAAACAGGTTGCTTATGGTTTAGGTTTAGCTATGTCTGGAAAAGCAAAATCGTTAAAACATAATGAAACAATGTTTGAGGTTATTTAATGGCTTTGTTAAGGTTACTTTTATTTTTTATTGAGGTTAATTAAGATACTATGAAAAAGATTTATATTAAAACTTATGGTTGTCAAATGAATGTTTATGATTCTGAGAGAATGTATGAATTAATGAAGCCACATGGTTATAAAATATCTAAAAATTATGAAGATTCAGACCTTATTATATTAAATACATGCCATATAAGAGAAAAAGCAGCTGAAAAAATATATTCTGAATTGGGTAGAATTGCTCCTTATAAAGAAAATTTTGATAGAAAAGGTAAACAATTAAATATTGTAGTTGCAGGTTGTGTAGCTCAAGCTGAAGGAAAAGAAATTATTAAGAGGCAACCTATGGTAGATGTGGTTGTGGGCCCCCAGACCTATCATCGCCTTCCAGAAATATTAAATAGATTATCTAATAAGCCAAGAAAGATAGTAGATACAGAATTTCCAATTGAAAATAAGTTTGATGAGTTAAAAAACATTAGAGTAAATAAAAACCCAGTAGCATTTTTAAGCATTCAAGAAGGATGTGATAAATTTTGTAGTTTTTGTGTTGTGCCATATACACGAGGAGCTGAGTATTCTAGACCTGTACCAGATATTATTACTGAAGCTAAAAGTTTGATTAAACATGGAGCAAAAGAAATATGTTTATTAGGACAAAACGTAAATGCTTATCATGGTGAATATAAAAATAAAACTTTATCTTTAGACGAGCTTATTATGGAGATAGCAAATTTATCTAGTATTAAGAGAATTCGTTACATGACTTCACATCCTGCAGATATGACGGAAGGCTTAATAAAGGCTCATGGTAATGTAAATATTTTGATGCCATATTTGCATTTACCAGTTCAATCTGGTGATAATAATGTTCTTAAGTCTATGAATAGAAAATACTCAGTGGAAAGTTATTTAAAAATTATAGAAAAATTAAAGAGTGTTAGAGAAGATATGGCTTTTTCATCGGACTTTATTGTAGGTTTTCCTGGTGAAACTAAACAAGCGTTTAATAACACTTTAAAATTAGTTGAAGAAGTAAGATATTGTCAAGCTTACTCGTTTAAATATTCTAGAAGGCCAGGTACACCAGGTTCCATGTTAAAAGGACAAGTTGCTGAGGATATTAAAATAGACAGACTTAAAGAGCTTCAAAATATTTTGAATGAACAACAATTAAATTTTAATAAAGAATTTGTAGAAAAAAGTTTTGATGTTTTATTAGAAAAAAAAGGAAAGAAAGAAAATCAGTTAGTTGGAAAAAGCCCATATATGCAGGCTGTTCATGTATTAACAACAGAACATAAGATAGGTGATATAGTTAAAGCTTTTATACTAAATGCAGATAAAAATAGTTTGGAAGGAAATTATATTTAATTAATGAAGGATATAATAATTGACGAGAGCTCATGGGAGTAATGACAATAGTATAATAGTCTCTTTTAATAAGGAAGAGCTTATCCCAGATTTATTTGGACTATTTGATAAAAATTTACATCGGATTGAATTTTTACTTAATGTTAATTTACATGGAAGAGGTAAGAATATTTCTATCTCTGGTAAAGATGTAGCTTTAGCAAAAGATGTATTAAATGATTTATATAATCAACTTAATAAAGGTTTTGACATTGGCTATGAGGAAGTAGATGCTAGTGTTAGAATGAATAGTGAAAAAAATAACGGTTTAAATAAGCAGGAAGAAGCACCTATTATTAGAACTAGGAAAAAGACTATAAGAGGTAGAACACATAGACAGAATGAGTATATTCACGCTTTAAATAGTTCCGAACTTACTTTTGGTGTCGGGCCTGCTGGAACAGGAAAAACTTTTTTACCTGTAGTACATGCCGTAGAATTATTGGAAAAGGAAGAAGTTTCTAAGATAATTTTATCTCGGCCCGCAGTTGAAGCTGGAGAGAAGTTAGGCTTTTTGCCAGGCGACTTGAAAGAAAAAGTAGATCCATATTTAAGACCACTATACGATGCACTAGAGGATGTATTAGCATATAAAAAATTAGAGAAATATATGGAAATTGGTGTAATAGAAATTGCGCCTTTAGCTTTTATGAGAGGAAGAACTCTTTCAAATGCATATATCATTTTAGATGAAGCACAGAATACAAGTAAAATGCAGATGAAGATGTTTTTAACTCGATTAGGTTTTAATTCAAGAATGGTAATAACTGGTGATATAACTCAAATTGATCTTCCCGATAATACTAGCTCAGGATTATCAGAGGCCTTAAAAGTAACTAATGTTATAAAAGATAAAGTTTCTCATATATATTTTGATGCTAAGGATGTGGTTAGACACCCTTTAGTTCAAAAAATTGTTAATGCTTATGAAAGGTCGAAAAACACTTTTGATAGATGATAAAAATATAATTATAAATTTTGATGTAGTAAATAAAAAATGGGAAGAGATAAAGGCTTTTGGTTTAGCATATGAAGCTATCGAAATTACTTTGGAAGAATGTAAAAAATTAAATTCTGAAATTACTATAAGATTAACAGATGATAAAGAGATGAAAATTTTAAACAAGAAATGGAGAAATAAAGATAGCTCTACTAACGTATTAGCATTTCCAAATAATAAAAAATTAAATATTTCTGATCATTCAAAACATATTGGAGATATTATAATATCTTTCAATACTATAAAATGTGAAGCAATTAAGAGAAATATTTCTTTTATAGATCATATGATACACATAATAATACATGGTGTTTTGCATTTATGTGGATATGACCATATAGAAAAAAGAGATGAAAGAACTATGATTAGTTATGAAAAAATTATTTTAAATAAAATTGGGATAAAAGACCCATATATTAGCTATAATTAACTGTTTGGAATTATAAATGTTACTTAGTAAACTTAATTTAAACAAAATATTTTTTAAAAAGAATGATAAAAAAGTTGATTTAGAAAGCACTAGAGGTGAAGTTAGATCTTTAGGTAAGAAAGCAGGGTTATCTTATTCAGAAAGGGTTATGTTAGATAATGTAATTGGGTTTTCATCTACAGAAGTAGAAGAGGCGATGGTACCAAGGGCTGATATAGTAGCTATTTCTGAAAACAGCACATTAAATGAATGTATAGATATGTTTAGAAAAGCGGCTCACTCTAGATTACCAGTTTATAAAGGGACTTTAGATGAAATTATTGGAATGTTACATGTTAAAGATATACTTGCTTATTGGAATAGCGATAAAGATTTTATTTTACAGAATATTATTAGAAAAGTAATTATTTCAGCTCCATCAACATTAATTTCCGAGTTATTCCAGGAGATGAGAAAAACTAAAGTACATCTATCTATTGTAGTTGATGAGCATGGAGGTACTGATGGCTTAATAACTATTGAAGATTTAGTTGAGGAAATAACTGGTGAGATTGAAGATGAGCATGATAAAAACTATAATAGAATTCTTAATGATAACTTAGATAACTCTATAATAGTTGATGCCAGAATACTAATAATTGAGTTGGAGAATTATTATGGCTGCAAATTAATAAATTCATCCATGGATGTAGATACCTTAGGCGGATTAATATTTTACTATGAAAAAAGCATTCCAGAAGTAGGGAAACTTATTAAACACTCTAATGGTTTAGTATTTCAAATTATAGAATCAGATATGCGAAGAATTAAAAAAATAAAGATTACAGGTATTCCAAAAGTATAAAAAAGTGATTATTTATAAAATAATAGAATATTTTAAAAATAATATAAGAACTAAGCCTATTTTTATTTTTTTTCTTGGCTGTATGAGTGGCTTGGCATTTAGTTCAAATTCTATCTTCATATGTGTTCCATTGATGTTTGTAGCATTATCTAGTCTTTTTTCTTTTTTGTATAACATCAAAACTAAAAATTTTATAAATGTATTTCTTATAGGTAGTTTATTTAGCTTTGGACAATTGTTTACAGGACTATATTGGATTTCTAATGCTTTTGATTTTATTTTTACAAATGGAACATATATTGGACTAATAGCTATCATGTTTTTAGCTCTAGCCTTGTCAATATTTTACGGCTTTTCGTGCATAATTATTATGTACGTTATTAATGTCTGGCGTTTAAATTTATTTGGCTCCGCACTTATTTTTTCAGTATTTTTATCTTTAGGAGAATATTTAAGAGGCAATTTATTAGGTGGTTTTCCTTGGAATATAATAGGATATATATGGACAGATTCTATTGTTATGATGCAATCAGTTTCCTTAATTGGTATTTATGGTCTAGGTTTATTTACTTTTCTAGCATCTACGTCAATTATTTTAGTATTTTATAGGATTAAATATGGTTTATATGCTCTATTACCAACTTTGTTTTTATTTATTTATGGGGAGATTAGATTAAATTTAAATATAGATGAAACTGATAAGTTTATACAAATTAGAGTAGTACAGCCAGCTATTAATCAAAATGAAAAATGGGATGAGAAATTAAAGTCTAAACATATAGAAAAACTTATTAGTTTATCTTTAATAGATAATGACAAGTTTAAACCAAAATTAATTTTATGGCCTGAATCATCTTTACCTTATGCTTCTTCTAAATTAGAAAAAAATATAGAAATATTTAGCTGGTTGAGTGAAGAGCAAGTATTAATAGCAGGTATTACAAGAACAAAATATAAAAATAATCTATTATCAAAAATTTATAATAGTGCTGTTATTTCAGACAAATTATTTAATTATAATTATTATGATAAAGTTAAATTAGTTCCGTTTGGAGAATATAATCCTTTCAGAAAATTTTTTAATAGTAAAAAATTAACTAAGGGTACATTAGATTTTTCTAGCGGAGAAAATACGAATATATACAAATTAATTAATACAAATTTAGATTTAGGCATATTAATTTGTTATGAAATAATTTTTTCGTCAAAAGTTATAAATGGTAATAGGCCAGATTTTCTTGTAAATCTTACAAATGACGCATGGTATGGGGATACATATGGTCCTTTACAGCATTTAGCTGCAGCTAGAGCTAGAGCTATTGAAGAAGGTATGCCAGTTCTTCGCTCGGCTAATACTGGAATATCTGCAGTGATTAATCAATATGGACAATATTTAAAGCGTTTAGAATTGGGAGAAGAGGGAGTAATAGATATAAATATGCCTTTAAATAAGAAAAAAACCATTTTTTCAATATTTGGTAATTCTATATATCTAATAACTTTAATCTTTATGTTGATGTTAGCTAGATTTCCATTTATAAGTAAAACTTCAAAATAAAGGAAATACTAATGAACAGTAATTATTTATTCACTTCTGAATCTGTTTCAGAAGGGCATCCTGATAAAATATGTGATCAAATTTCTGATGCAGTTGTAGATTTATACTTAGAAAAAAGTGGTCAAAAAGATAAAGATAGAGTTAGAGTTGCTTGTGAGACTATGGTGACAACTAATAAGGTGATCATAGCTGGCGAAATACGTGGCGCGAATATAAGTAATGAAGAAATAGAAATTGTTACTAGAAATGTTGTTAAAGAAATAGGATATGAGCAGGAAAATTTTCATTGGAAAAATTTTGATTTTAGCTGTTTTTTACATGCTCAATCAATTGATATAGCACAAGGAGTTGATGCAAATAATTCAAGAACGGAAGGCGCTGGTGATCAAGGTATAATGTTTGGGTACGCATGCACCGAAACAAAAGAATTTATGCCTGCACCTATTCATTATAGTCATTTAATTTTAAGTGATTTAGCTAAAGCTAGAAAATCTGGGAATGCGCCAGGAATATTACCTGACTCAAAATCTCAAGTAACTTTAATATATAATGAAGACAATAAGCCTGTAGGTTGTGATAATATAGTTGTATCTTCCCAGCATGAACCTGGTATAACCAAAAACAAAATATTTGATTATTTATATCCAATTATAGAAAAAATATTACCAGCTGATTGGGTGCCAGCAGAAGAGAATATATTTATTAACCCTACTGGTAAATTTGAAATAGGTGGGCCTGATGGAGATGCAGGCCTTACTGGAAGAAAAATTATTGTAGATACTTATGGTGGAGCATGTCCTCATGGAGGAGGAGCATTTTCAGGAAAAGACCCTTCTAAAGTGGATAGATCTGCAGCATATGCTGCTAGGTATGTAGCAAAAAATATTGTTTACGCTGGACTTGCAGAACGTTGCACAATTCAATTAGCTTATGCAATAGGAATGGTAGAGCCCTTGTCAGTATATGTTAATACTTATGATACAAGTAAATTGAGTGATTTAGAATTAATAAATCTTATTAATAAAACCTTTGACCTTACACCTAGAGGAATTAGAGATATGCTTAATTTGTCTAACGTAAATTATCTTTCTACTGCAGCTTACGGCCATTTTGGAAGAGACTCTATAAATACAGAATCTTTTACATGGGAAAAAACTGATAAAGCTGAAACAATTTTAGCTCACTTAAATTAAATTATGTGTAAAAAATTACATGGAAGAAAAATTGGAAGAAAGTTAGGTAAAAAAAAACTTTATTGATAAATAATGTATTGCCTAAGATTAAACTTAATTTAGAAGGCACAACAAATTTTTCTAAATTGTTTAAAAGTAATATTAAAGAATTATGGATAGAGGTTGGTTTTGGTTCTGGAGAACATTTAAAATGGCAATTAGAGAATAATAAGGACATAGCTATAATTGGTTGTGAACCATATGTAAATGGCATAGCTAATCTATTAGAATTATTAAGTGAAGAGGAATTACAAAGAATAAAAATATATGATGGTGATGTCAGAAAAGTTTTTAATAAAATGGAAGTAAATAGTATTTCAAAAGTTTTTATATTATTTCCTGATCCATGGCCTAAGAAGAAGCATTACAAAAGACGATTAATTCAAACTGATTTATTAGAAAATATTTATAGAATTCTAAAAGAAGATGGAGAGATAATATTATCAACTGATAATAGTGATTATTTGACATGGATTTTACATAAATTTTTAAAATTTGATAATTTTTGCTGGACAGCAAAAAGCAGATTAGATTTTTTATTTAAGCAAGAAAAGTGGACAAAAACAAAATATGAGTTAAGAGCGAATATGCTTGGAAATATATGTTATTTTCTGCAATATGTTAAACATAAGAAGAATAATTGATTTTAAATGTTTATTAGTTTATAAGTATTTATAATATATTATAATAGAAGAAAAATAATAAGCCGAAAGGCTTATTTTTTTTTGGGAGAGATAAATTTGACTGAAAATGAAGATATTGCTTCTAAAATATTTCAGGTAAAAGAAATAGATGAATTAGCCCCTAAATTATTTGAAACTCTATATAATTTAGGTTTTAGAATTATTAGAGTAATTATGATAGAGGGGGCAAATAGAACCCTTCAATTTATGATAGAGAGATCTGATTTAACTGATATTACAATTAAAGAATGCGCTAAATTAAGTAGAAAAATATCTGAAATTTTAGATGAAAGAGATTTAATAAAGAGTGAATATTTATTAGAGGTTTCTTCACCAGGTTTAGAGAGACCCATAATAGAATACCGAGATTTTAAAAGATTTATAGGAAGTATGGTTAAGATAAATTTAAAAGAACAGTTTAATAATAAAACTAAATTTAAAGCATATATTAAAAAGTGTGGAGGTGATAAGGTAACTTTTATAGATAATAAAGATAAAGAAGTTATGGTTTTACCTCTTTCATTAATTAGTAATGCAAAACTAGTATATAATGAATTTTAGAATAATATTGAGAGGATAGTTTATGTTAGAAGATAATTTAAATCAAAGTATAGCGAGGCCTGAATTATTGCAAATAGCTGAATCTGTAGCTAGAGAAAAGTCAATAGATCAAAGTATTGTGATAGAGGCTATGGAACAGGCAATACAATCAGCTGCCAAAAGAAAATATGGTCAAGAGTTAGAAATTAGAGCAGGAATAAATAAAAAGAGTGGCGAAATTGAAATTGCTAGAGTTTTAAAAGTATCAGAAGTAGTAGAGAATAAGGCTACAGAAATAACCTTGGAAGAAGGTCAAAAAAGAGACAGTTCTGCCAGAGTTGGCGACTATTTTTATGATCCTTTACCTCCTATAGAACTTGGCCGTGTAGCAGCACAAACTGCTAAACAAGTTATAGTTCAAAAAGTAAGAGATGCGGAACGTGAAAAACAATATGAAGAATTTAAAGACAGAGTAGGAGAAGTAGTAAATGGTCTAGTTAAAAGAATTGAATATGGGAATGTAATTGTCGACCTTGGCCGAGGAGAAGCATTTATTAGAAGAGATGATGTTATACCAAGAGAAACATTTAGACCAGGAGATAGAATAAGATCTTGGATTTCTGAGGTAAAAAAAGAGCAGCGAGGACCTCAAATATATTTGTCTAGAACAGCAAATGAATTTATGACTAAACTATTTACTCAAGAAGTACCAGAAATATACGATGGCATAATTCAAATTATTTCTGTAGCAAGAGATCCAGGAAGTAGAGCTAAAATTTCGGTTTTATCTAAAGATAATTCAATAGATCCTGTTGGGGCATGTGTAGGAATGAGGGGAAGTAGAGTTCAGGCAGTTGTTGCCGAATTACAGAACGAAAAAATTGATATTATTCCTTTTTCTGAAGATGTTCCAACTTATCTTGTTAATGCTCTGGCTCCTGCTGAGGTAACTAAAGTAGTTCTGGATGAGGAAGAGAAGAAAGTTGAAATAGTTGTACCAGATGATCAGTTAAGTTTGGCTATTGGTAGGCGTGGTCAAAATGTGAGACTCGCTTGCCAATTAACTGGTTGGGATATAGATATTTTAACTGAAGGATCAGAATCTGAAAGAAGACAAAAAGAAATGAATAATATTTCTCAGTTATTTATAGATAAATTAAATGTTGATGAAGTTATAGCACAAGTTTTGGTTACTGAAGGTTTTGCCTCATTAGAAGCTGTTGCATATGTTCCAATTGAAGACCTTATAGAGATAGAAGGGTTTGATAATAAAATAGCGGAAGAGCTTAGAGAGAGAGCTTTAACAAGTATTAAAGAAAATGAAGAAGGGCTTCTAATTGATATAAAAAATATGGGAATTAGCGAAGAATTATCTAACTTTGAAGGTTTAACTCCAGCTATACTTTATAAATTAGGTAAAGCTAATGTCAAAACCGTTAATGATTTAGCTGATTTGGCCAGTGATGAGCTTAAAGAGGTTTTAGAAGATATACCTTTAACTTCCAATGAAGCAGACGAAATCATTATGAAAGCTCGTGAATCTTGGTTTGAGGAAGATAAAAATACATAGCATATTTTTGAAAAGCTTTAAATGGAGAGAAATAGTAAATACAATTGTGCATTAACAGGTAAATCTAATAATATTAAGCAGATGTTATTATTTAAAGAAATGAATAATATTTTAATGTGTGATGTGAATGCAAAATTAAGTGAGAAAGGTTTATGGTGTAATCCTAATAGGTATGATATAGAAAAAGCTATAAAACAAAAAGTATTTGATAAACTTTTAAATAAAAAGTTAAAAATACCTAGTTTTTTTATTGAAGGTATAGAAAATAATTTAAGGTTAAAAGTTTTGAATTTAATAGGGTTATCTAAAAAAGCAGGTTTATTGGAAATTGGCCTTGATAAAGTTACAAAAGCCCTTAATCGTGATCTTATAGATATTGTTTTAATTGCCAAGGAAGATAAAAAGTTTAATAGTTTTATTTTAAAAAAAATAGATGAAAATAATATTTTATTTAATAAAAACTTTTCAAGGGAAGAAATAGGAAGAGCTATAGGGTATAAAAAGGTTTTGTGTATAGCATTAAAAGTAAGTAAATTATCAAATGCTTTAAGATTAGATATTTATAAATTAAATAAATTTAATATGGGTTAAATTATAATAGAAGGTAAATTTATGGTTGAAAAAACACCAGATACAAAAAAAGAAGAAAAAAAGAACGATAAAAGTTCAAAGAAATTAGGTTTTTCTTCCACTAGGCTAGAATTAAAGAAAACTATTGGTGGAGGCACTATAAGACAGTCTTTTTCTCATGGAAGAACAAAATCTGTATCTGTAGAGGTAAAAAAGGTTAGATCTTATAAAGCTTATGATAAATCTAGGTCTGATTCTAATAATAGTTTGGATAATAAAGACATAGGTTTATCTGAATTGGAAAGAGAAGCTAGATTAAAAGCTATTAATAAATCTATAAAAAGTAAGGAATCTCTGGAAAAAGAACAACCAGAGGCAATAAATACTGAAACCAAGAAGGATATAGAAAAGAAACAAAAAGATATTAAAAAAGAAACTAAAAAAGAGATTAATGATGCCATCCCAGTGCCGGTGAAAGAATCTGATAGTGATAAATCTATTCGTTTAAGAAAAGAAGAAGAAGCAGAAGAAAAGAAAAAGAATACAAAGAAACAATTATCTTTGGGAAGAGATTTTGGGAAAAGAAGACAAAAGAAGTTAAGTATTAATCAAGCATTTGAAGATGAGGAGAGGCAGCGCTCACTTGCTTCTGTTAGGAGGGCAAGAGAGCGAGAAAAAAGAATTAATGCAGGCGGAGGATCAGAGGCAACAAAAAAAATTATAAGAGAAGTTATTATACCTGAAGTAATTTCAGTTCAAGAACTGGCAAATAGAATGGCAACTAGAAGTAGTGAAGTAGTCAAATCGCTTATGAAAAATGGTGTACTAGCCACTGCTACTCAAACTATAGATGGGGATACAGCAGAATTAGTTGTAATAGAGTTTGGTCATACTGTAAAAAGGGTAGCTGATGCAGATGTTGAAATAGGCCTGGAAGTAGTTGATGATGGCTCTAAAGGAGAGAAACGTCCTCCAGTCGTAACAGTAATGGGCCATGTAGATCATGGTAAGACTTCTTTATTAGATGCAATAAGGTCTACTGATATAGTGAGCAAAGAATCAGGTGGTATTACTCAACATATTGGGGCATATCAAATTGAAACATCTGATAAACAAATTATAACATTTATAGATACACCTGGTCACGCAGCATTTAGTGCAATGAGAGCTAGAGGTGCTAACATTACTGATATAGTAGTATTAGTTGTAGCGGCAGATGATTCAGTGATGCCTCAAACTATAGAAGCCATTCAGCATGCACTTGAAGCTAAGGCTCCAATCGTGCTAGCTATTAATAAAATTGATACACCAGGATCTAACCCACAAAAAGTGAAGCAGGACTTATTGCAGCATAATGTTCTTACAGAGGATGTTGGTGGGGAAGTAGTTGCTGTTGAGGTTTCTGCTCTTAAAAAAACAAATATTGATGAATTACTATCGGCTATAAATCTTCAAGCAGAATTGCTGGAGCTAAAAGCAGTACAAAAAGGAGAAGCTTCAGGAGTAGTAGTTGAGTCTAGAATTGATGCAGGTAGGGGGGTAGTAGCAACTTTGTTGGTTTCTAGAGGAACATTAAAAATTGGTGATATAGTTGTAGCTGGAGCAAATTGGGGTAGAGTAAAAGCACTATTAGATCATAAAGGTACTCGAAAAAGTGAAGCTGTTCCTAGTGAACCAGTTGAAATATTAGGATTAAATTCAGTTCCTCAAGCGGGAGATCAATTCGCAGTAGTTAAAAGTGAGGCTAGAGCAAGAGAGGTCTCTGAATATAGACAAAGTTTAGCACAAAAAAACAATCCTTTAACTTCAAGATCTATTGTTACTAATGTTGATCAAATGTTAACGCAAATAAAACAAGGTGAGAGAAAAGCTTTACCTATAATTTTAAAAACTGACGTAAATGGTTCTTTAGAGGCTATATCAGCCGCAGTCCGAGATTTACAAAATGAAGAGGTAACTTCTCAGATTATATTATCTGGGGTAGGAGCTCTTAATGAGAGCGATATTATGTTAGCAGTCTCTTCTGGTGCAATTGTTATAGCCTTTAATGTACGTGCTGATGCCCCGGCAAAACGTATTGCAAAACAACATAATATTGAAATTAAATATTATTCAATAATTTATGAAATTTTAGATGATATAAAGAATTTACTTTCGGGTTTAATGGCACCTATAGAAAGTGAAAAATTTCTTGGTTATGCTAAAATTAAGAAGGTATTTAAAATAACAAAAGTAGGTAAAATTGCAGGATGCGAAATAACAGAGGGTGTAGTGAAGAAAAATATTAAAGTACGTCTTCTGAGAGAAAATGTTGTTATTCATGAAGGAGATTTAGAGACACTTAAACATCACCAAAAAGAAGTTGACGAAGTTAAAGAAGGAACAGAATGTGGAATGTCATTAGCTAATTATCAAGATATAAAAGAAGGAGATTTGATAGAGTGTTTTGAAATTAAAACTGAAATACCTACTTTAAAATAATGAAAAAAAAAAATATGGGACCGTCATCTCGCCAATTAAAGGTTGGAGAAAATTTAAGGAAGGCTATTTATTTCATGTTTCAAAGTCATAGTTTTCATAATCCTATTATAGATAAAGCGTCTATTTTAATAACAGAAGTAAAAATTTCTCCTGATTTAAGTAATGCCTCGGTATATATTTCTACTTTAGGCGGCATTAATAATTCTCCTGAACTCATTTCTGCTTTAAATAATTCCTGTAAGCCTCTAGTAGGCCCATTAACAAGAGAGCTTAAATTAAGAAGAACACCAAAGTTAAATTTCATACTAGACGATAGCTATGAAAGACAAGTGTATATTGATAATTTAATTAATAATGCAAAAAATAATAAATAGAGGAAGTATATTTGCAGGAAAGCTATTTTAATAAATTTCATGGATGGATCGGAATTAATAAAGAACTTGGAATGTCTTCAGCTAAGGCTGTAAATAAAGTCAAAAAAATAATGAATTTAAAAAAAGTTGGTCATGCGGGCACTTTAGACCCACTTGCTACTGGAGTTTTACCTATTGCATTCGGAGAAGCAACTAAGACTATGAAGTATACTATGTATGCAAATAAATCTTATGAGTTTGATATCATTTGGGGAGTTGCAACTGAAACGGAAGATTTGGAAGGTAAAATAATTCATGTAAGTAATGTTAGGCCTTCCAAAAGTGGTATTATAAATGCTCTACCAAATTTTATAGGTAATATTAATCAAAAGCCCCCATCTTTTTCTGCAATTAAAATAGATGGTGTACGTTCATACAAGCTTGCTAGAAATTCTATAGCTGTAAATATGCCAGATAGAAAAGTTTTTATTAAAAGTATCAAATTACTGAAAATATTTGATGAAAACAAAGCTAGGTTTATAGTTGAGTGTGGTAAAGGCGTATATATAAGATCTTTAGCAAGGGATCTTGCAAATTATCTAAATACTTTTGGGCATATAGGCTATTTAAAAAGACTTGCTGTAGGTAATTTTTTTTATAAAGATGCGATTTTACTTGCAGATCTTGCTAACCTAGTAGATAAAGCTAGAATATCTGAAGTTATAAAGCCTATATCTTTTGTGCTGGACGACATCCCGGCAATTGATATTGATAGAGGTGAGGCAATTCTTATTTCTAGAGGGCAAAAAATTTATAAAGAGGATTTAGAGTTAGTAGAAGGAAAATTTTATAAAGAAGCTTATATTATTTGTAAGGGTGTTCCAATTGCTCTAGCAAAAATAGAAGATAAATATATATTTCCTTTTAGGGTTTTTAATAATTAATGAATGGAGAATATCGATGTCGATAACACCAGAGAAGAAAAAAGAAGTAATAAAAAAATTTGCTAAAGAAAAAGGAGATACAGGTTCTCCTCAAGTGCAAATAGCTATATTAACAGAGCGTATAAATAATTTAACAGGACATTTTAAAGACCATAATAAAGATGTGCATTCAAGAAGAGGCCTTTTAAAGATGGTAAATAGAAGAAGAAGCTTATTAGATTATTTGAAAGCTAAAGAAGAAGAAGCATATAAAAAAATAGTTAAAGATTTAGGTTTGCGTAAGTAATAATTATAAAAATTAGTTCAATTTGTTTATTTTAGAAAGATAATAGTAAAGAATTTAAAAGGGAAAAAGTGCATGTTTGAAATTTGTAGAGAAGAAATAGAATTAGGGGGAAAAAAATTAGTTTTAGAGACAGGTAAAATAGCTCGCCAAGCAGCAGGGGCTGTAATGGTTACATATGGAGGCACACAAGTTTTATGTACTGTGGTTGCTGCTAAAGATACAACACCAAATCAAGATTGGTTCCCCTTATCTGTCCATTATCAAGAGAAATCTTCAGCTGCTGGTAAGATACCAGGAGGTTTTTTTAAAAGAGAAGGTCGCCCTAGTGAGAAGGAAGTGTTAACTTCTAGATTAATAGATAGACCAATTAGACCACTATTTATAGATGGGTTTATGAATGAAGTTCAGGTTATTTGTACAGTCTTTAGTCATGACTTAGAAAATGATGCAGATATTCCTTCTTTAATCGGAACTTCTGCAGCATTAACTATATCTGGCGTACCATTTTTAGGGCCTATAGGTGGGGCAAGAGTAGCTTGGATAGATAAAAAATATGTATTAAACCCTACTTATGAAGAATTGGAAAATTCAGACCTAGATTTAGTTGTTGCTGGAACTAATCAAGGAGTATTAATGGTAGAGTCAGAAGCTTGTGAATTATCAGAAAAAGTTATGTTAGGTGCTGTAGATTATGGTCATAAGGAAATAAAGAAAGTTATTAAAACTATAATAAGTCTTGCAGAACAAGCTGCAAAAGACCCTTGGGAATTTACACCTCCATCTATAGGAGATAAAGAAGTAAAGCATGTAGAAAAACATACAAAAATGGTTTTAAAGAAAGCTTATTCAGAAATAGTAAAACAAAAACGTCAAAGTATGCTTAGCGAGATAAGAAACAAAGTATTAACAGAAGCTACAGATTCTGATTTAGATATTTCTCAAGTAACTGCTCAACTAAAAAAGGCAGAGAAAGATTTAGTGAGATCTCAAGTATTAAAAACGGGTAAAAGAATTGATGGCAGGGGGCTTGATAAAATTAGACCAATTGTATCTGAAGTTGATATATTAGAGAGAACTCATGGATCGGCTCTTTTTACCAGAGGTGAAACTCAGGCTCTTGTTTCTACAACATTAGGTAGCAGTAGAGATGAACAAATATTAGACTCTTTGGAAGGTGAATCCAAAAGAAATTTTATGCTGCATTATAATTTTCCTCCTTATTCAGTAGGAGAGGCTGGAAGGTTGATGACTGGAAGAAGAGAGACAGGACATGGAATGTTAGCTTGGAGAGCTATACATCCTATGTTACCTGAGCATGAATCATTTCCTTATACGATCAGGGTTTTATCTGAAATTACAGAATCAAATGGCTCATCTTCTATGGCTACCGTATGTGGAACATCTTTAGCGCTAATGGATGCAGGTGTGCCATTAAAAAAGCCAGTTGCAGGTATAGCTATGGGTTTGATAAAAGAAGGAGATGATTTTGCTGTACTTTCTGATATTTTAGGGGATGAAGATCATCTTGGTGATATGGACTTTAAAGTTGCTGGAACTGATAAGGGCATAACTTCTTTGCAAATGGATATCAAAATTACTTCAATTACAAAAGAGATTATGACTTTAGCTTTAGATCAGGCACGGGAAGGAAGATTGCATATATTATCTGAAATGGCTAAAGAGATCAAAGTACCTAGAGAAGAAGTAAATGAATTCGCCCCTAGGGTAGAAAAAATGCAAGTGGCTGTTGATAAAATTCGTGAAGTAATAGGACAAGGTGGCAAGGTGATTAAAGAAATATCAGCTAATTCTGAATGTAAGATAGATATAGATGATACGGGCTTAATATCAATATTTGGCACTGGAAAAGATTCTATTATTAAAGCGAGGACTGAAATTGAAAGCATAGTTGCTGAGCCAGAAGTTGGTGTTATTTATGAAGGAAAAGTAGTCAAAGTGATGGACTTTGGTGCTTTTGTTAATTTTATAGGTAAAAAAGATGGGTTAGTACATATAAGTGCAATGGCAGCAGAAAGAGTAGAAAAAGTTACCGATATTTGTAATGAAGGAGATATTGTAAAGGTTAAAGTTATGGGATTAGATGATAGAGGTAAAGTTAGATTATCAATGAAAGTAGTAAACCAAGAAACTGGAGAAGATATCTCTGATCAATTCCCAGAACAAGAAAATGATCGTCCGAAAGGATCTCCTAGGGGAGGAAGAAGAAGGCCTCCTCAAAGAAGATAATTTGATAAAGAAAGGAAAGTAAGATTTGTTTCCTACTTTAGAATCATTAAAAATATCAGGTGCAGATGTTCTACCTCTAATTGAAGGAGGAAAAGGGTGCTGTGTAACTAATGGTAATACTTCCGGTGCTTGGGCGGAAGCTGGGGGCATAGGCACAATATCTGGAGTTAATCCTGACTCATATGATTCTAATGGTATAATAATACCACAAACTTATTCTGGAAAGACTAGAATAGAACGTCATCAAGAGTTAATAAATTATGCAATTGAAGGAGGAGTTCAGCAAGCAAAGATAGCTCATGATATGAGAAAAGATAATGGAAGAATACATGTTAATATATTATGGGAAATGGGTGGAGCTGAAACTGTTTTAAAAGGCATATTAGAGAAATCAAAAGGCTTAGTGCATGGAATTACTTGTGGGGCAGGAATGCCTTATAAATTAGGCGATATATGTGCCAGTTATGGAGTATATTACTATCCTATTATATCCTCTGCAAGAGCGTTTAAAATACTTTACAAAAGAGCGTATTCGAGAAGCGCAGAGTGGTTAGGTGGTGTAGTTTATGAAGATCCATGGTTAGCAGGAGGACATAATGGATTATCAAATCTTGAAGATCCAAAACTTCCACAAGACCCTTACCCAAGGTGTTTAGAGCTAAGAAAAGTAATGAGATCTGTAGGTTTAGATGAAACTCCAATAGTAATGGCAGGAGGAGTATGGCATTTAAAAGATTGGATTAAATGGATTGATAATAAAGAATTAGGTCCTATAGTATTTCAATTTGGCACAAGACCCCTTTTGACTAGGGAAAGCCCTATATCTCAAACTTGGAAAGATCGTTTATTAACGCTTGATAAAGATGATGTTCTGTTACATAGGTTTAGCCCAACTAATTTTTATTCGTCCGCAGTAAAAAATTCATTTATCAAAGAATTAATAGAGAGAAAAAAAAGACAGTTAAATACTTCTGTATCTAAGTTAGATGAAATGATAGTTCCTATAGCGTTAGGAAAAAATAAAAATAAAATTTTTTATTTTTCTAAAGAAGATGCAATTAAAGCAGATGGATGGCTAAAGCAGGGATATACAGAAATTTTAAAGACTCCTGACGACACAGTAATTTTTGTTACAGAAAAAAATTCTATAGAAATTAGAAAAGATCAAAAAGATTGTATGGGTTGTTTAAGCCAATGCAAATTTTCAAATTGGTCAGATAATATAGAAAATAAGCATTCTACCGGAAAAAAGGTTGATCCAAGAAGTTTTTGTATACAGAAAACTCTTCAAAATATCGCTCATGGGAAAGACCCAGAAAATGAATTAATGTTTGCAGGGCATAATGCTTGGAAGTTTAAAGAAGACCCGTTTTATTCAAACGGTTTTGTTCCAAGCGTAAAAGAACTAGTAAATAGAATTGTTTCAGGAGATTAAAAAGCATCTAGATTATATATTCTAGATGCTTTAATTAGTTTTATTTAAATATATATAAAGTTACTGGTCCAAATGTATGATCTGGAGGAGCTAAACGTCCAGGTAGTTTATTAAGTGAAACTCCATCATCATCATATCCTACTTCATACTGAACCCAATTTTTATTCTGAAATTCTGCAGGTAAGTTTTCAGCTGTTTCACTATATTGTACTTTTACTTTAAAGCGTAGTTGATTCATACTTTTTGGGTCCGCAGGTGTTTTAAGGCAAGCTGGCCCTTTGCCTGCAAATTCTGCCCCACCCTCTGTAACACACCATTCTGGCTGCGGGCTTGCTTTTGAACTTCTTTTTAATTTAAATATTGTTGATTCTCCAGCATGAACCTTACTGCTTTCATCAATTTCTAAAACTGCCCAATATTCTTTATCTACCCATGCAGATGCAGTATCTTCTGGAATACCTCCTTGCATATAAAATATATAACTAGGAAATAGTCCTCCAAAATAAAGGCGCGCTTCATTAGCTTTAATCGTAACTATTTCAGCTGAATTTACTACTTTAAAAGTAAAACTCATTAACACTAAAATACTAAATAATATAGAAATAAAAATTCTAATAAATTTCATAATTAAATCCCTTTTAGTTAGAAAAAAACCCCGCCCCTTTGGGACGGGGTTCCTTATATTTTGAAACCTAATAAACGTTAATTATGCTGTACGTACATATCCATAGCGTTTATTAGATGGTTGTCCACCTTCTTCTTTAAATTTTCTAGCAAGTTGTGCCATTTTATCTTCTGAGAATGAAGGCATATCTGGTAGGTTATTTGCTTCGTTCATACCTAATCCGTATATACGAGCAGAATTTAAACCAAATATTGCTTGTTTAGTAAGACTATTTTCTCCACCAAGTGCAGGAAGACCATATTTTTTCTGCATATCTTCTGGAACTTCTAATCTTCTCATAGCTTCAATTTGCCATTGTGGTGATCCATACCAAACTGTATCTGATCCCCATACAACGTGATCTGCTCCTAGACCTTTAACTAAAGTTCCAATAAATGCTGCACAGAAGCGTGGATGTGCTACAGCTGAATTAGCAAATGTAGATCCAATTTCTCCGTATACATTTGTGCAACCATACTTTTCTGGAATTGCAGCTAGATCAGAGGCCCACTTAATATAACCACCACTTTCTTCAAATTCATTCCAAGCTTGATCTGGAAGCTCCAAGAATGGACGTAAAGCTGAATGATATATAACAAAGTTCATTTCAGGCCAATCTTGTGCAGCTTTTGGCACGTCATCAACCGTTGCATACTGCCAGACACCTTTAAATGATGTTTCATAATCTGGTGGAAGCAATCCTTTATGAATACAGATAGTATTAATACCTGATTTTATAGCTTTTTCATAAAATGGATACATTAGTTTTTCATCATCTAAACGCCAAGGATATTTAGATGGAGATAGTGGGTCACCAATAGTGTAGGATTTCCATGAATTTGGTTTTAGAACTTCAATTGCTCTATCAACTTCATCCATCCATCCATCTTGACCAGGTGTAATCACTGTATGGCCTAACATACGTTGTGAACCTGCAAAATCATTTACCATATCTCTTGCAGCCACTATTTGATCATTATGTAATAGCCACCATGTTGGATCATCAAAAGGAGCTCCTGAAAGTAGAGCCATTTTTGTATCTGACCTATACCATAGTTCTGCAATATAGTTTTCAAACTTATATCTAGTTAGAGATAAACCTTCTTCTTTAAGTTTTGGATTCCAATGTTCCGCAGCAAACTCTCCTAAACCTAGAATAGCTTCATGAGGGAAATCATCACGCAAAAAGTGAGTTTGGTCATCAAATATGAATTGACCTTCAACTCTTGCTGTTCTTTCCATCATCATTTCAGGGTCTCGTGCTTCTGCTTCACTAACTTGGAAAACACCTCCACCATATATTTCATTCATGGCTAAGAAAGCAGTTGCCATTCCGCAACTT
>Ga0315326_10000181_pt1 | contig 29014 bp, 26 predicted proteins | sample M180m32315metaG_FD_203457 | JGI IMG/M metagenome (GOLD analysis project Ga0315326, IMG submission 203457) | Ammonia-oxidizing marine archaeal communities from Monterey Bay, California, United States - M1 80m 32315 | ecosystem: Environmental > Aquatic > Marine > Coastal | place: USA: California... | reverse complement strand
TCAAATGAAGATAGTAGATCATCTACTTTGGATTCCATTAGGGCATTAATGCTAATTAGAGCTTATAGAGTTAGAGGGCACTTGAAGGCTAATTTAGACCCTTTAAATTTAGCGAAATCTTTAGATCATCCTGAGCTTAAACCAGAAAGTTATGGTTTTGAAGAAAAAGATATGGATAGACCTATATTTATAGATAATGTTTTAGGATTAGAATCTGCGACATTAAGGGAAATTTTGTTAAACCTAGAAGCAACTTATTGCGGTACAATAGGTGTTCAGTTTATGCATATTCAAGATCCTGAACAAAAGGCTTGGGTGCAAAAGACTTTAGAAAATGTTTTAAATCAGCCTGATTTTACTGATATGGGAAAAAAAGCAATTTTTGAAAGGTTAGTTGCAGCTGAAACTTTTGAGAGGTTTTTAGATAGAAAATATACTGGTACAAAAAGATTTGGATTAGAGGGTGCGGAAGCTATGATTCCTGCTTTAGAACAAATTCTTAAAAGAGGAGGAAAATTAGGTTTAGAAGAAGTAGTAATAGGTACAGCACATAGAGGAAGGCTAAATGTACTTGCAAATTTTATGGGTAAGCCATTTGAAGCCATATTTTCAGAGTTTCAAGGAAACTCTTCACAACCAGAAAATGTTCAAGGGGCAGGTGACGTTAAATATCATTTAGGAACATCATCTGATAGAACTTTTGATTATAAGAAAGTTCATTTATCACTTACTGCAAACCCATCACATCTAGAGGCTGTTAACCCAGTAGTGGTTGGAAAAGTTAGAGCTAAGCAAGATCAGAAAGAAGATTTAGGTCGCCGCAAAGTTGCCGCTCTTTTGATACATGGAGATGCAGCATTTTCTGGCCAAGGACTAGTTCCAGAGACTTTGGATTTGTCAGAACTAAAAGGCTATAGAATTGGTGGAACAATTCACTTTATAATAAATAACCAAATTGGTTTTACTACAAATCCTGTAAATGCTCGTTCAGGACCATATTGTTCAGATGTAGCTTTAATGATTCAAGCACCTATTTTACATGTCAATGGAGATGATCCAGAGGCAGTTGTTCATGCTGCAAGAATAGCAATTGAATTCCGACAAAAATTTAATAAAGATATAGTAGTTGATATGTTTTGTTATAGACGTCATGGCCACAACGAAGGAGATGAACCAGCTTTTACTCAACCAACTATGTATAAAGCAATATCAAATCACCCTTCAACACGAGAGATATATAGTCAAAAGTTGATAAAAGAAAAATTAATTTCTAAGGAAGAATCAGATAAATATCTTCATGATTGGTATGCTAGATTAGAAGAAGAATATAAAAAGGCAAATTCATATAAACCAGATAAAGCAGACTGGTTTAGTGGAGCTTGGGAAGGCTTGGATATAGCTAGGGAAAAAGGTAAAAGAAGAGGTGATACTAGTATAAGCTTAGATAAATTTAATATAGTAGGACAAGGATTAACTAAAGTTCCAAAAAACTTTAATTTACATAAAAAATTAAAAAAATTAATTGACCAAAGAAAGTTATCTTTTGAGGGTAAAACTCCTATAGATTGGTCGTCAGCAGAATCATTAGCCTTAGGAAGTTTATTGGTTGAGGGAGTTAAAATTAGGTTAACTGGACAAGATTCAGGAAGGGGAACATTTTCCCAAAGGCATGCAGTATTAGTTGATCAAAAAAATGATAATAAAATAATTTTACTAAATAATATTGCAAAAAGTCAGGCTATATTTGAAATAGTAGATAGCCCTTTATCTGAGGCATCAGTTTTAGGTTTTGAATATGGGTATTCATTAGCAGAACCTAACACTTTAGTTATGTGGGAAGCCCAATTTGGAGATTTTGCAAATGGAGCACAAGTTATTATAGATCAATTTATCTCTTCTGGAGAGAGTAAATGGTTAAGAATGTCTGGATTAACTCTATTATTGCCTCACGGATATGAAGGACAAGGACCAGAACATTCCTCAGCTAGAATGGAAAGGTTTTTACAGTTATGTGCAGAAGATAATTTACAAGTAGTAAATTGCACTACTCCAGCTAATTATTTTCATGTTTTAAGGAGGCAAATGCATAGGTCATTTAGAAAGCCAGTAATAATATTTACTCCAAAATCTTTACTACGTAATAAAAATGCAGTTTCAAAAATTACTGACATTACATCAGGTTCATGGTTTCATAGAGTTTTACCGGATCCAAAAAAATCATTACAAAAAGATAATGTAAAGAGAGTAGTTTTGTGTTCAGGAAAAGTTTTTTATGATTTAGTAAAATTGAGGGAAGAAAAAAAGCTTTCAAATGTTAGACTAATTAGAATTGAACAACTTTATCCTTTTCCTGAAGATGCTGTAGTAAGAGAATTAAAAAACTTTTATAAAGCAAAAATAATTTGGTGTCAGGAAGAGCCTAAAAATATGGGGGCATGGACATATATAAGTCCATTAGTAGAAGAAGTAATGATCAAAGTTGGATCTAAGCAGAATAGATTATATTATGCTGGAAGAAAAGCTCAAGCTTCCACAGCAACTGGGTTATTTAATAGGCATCAGCAAGAGCAGAAAAAGTTATTAGATAAAGCCTTGTTTGAAAAAACTAAGTAATTAAGAAAAATGGTGTTAAACTAAAAAAGAAAGTTTATATAATAATGCAATTTATTTTGTATAGGGCGGTATAAATGAAAATTCTTGTTCCTACTTTAGGTGAGTCTGTTACCGAAGTAACAGTAGCTAAATGGCTAAAGAAAAAAGGTGATAATGTTTCTAAAGACGAAGTTTTAGTAGAATTAGAAACAGATAAAGCAACTCTAGAGGTTTATGCTCAATCAAATGGAGTATTGTCTGAAATATACATAACTGCAGGTCAAGATGTTGAAATTGGGGCCGAATTGGCAGAATTTTTAGAGAAAGAAGATTTTAATCCTGCAGAAGAGACTGAATTAAAATTATCTAAATCAAAGCTTAAAAATAAAAAACAGAAAAATACTAATAAAGGTGTAGAAAATGATAATGTTAAAAAGGAAGATATATTAGAGACACAATTAATTTCTTCAACAGATATAAAAAGATCTGGTTTAGGAAATAAAATCACTAAAAATGATATAGAAGAGTTTATTTCAGGAGATAACTTATCGCCTAGTGAAAGAAGGCAAAACAAATTTAATAAAACTGAAAAATTATTAAATGATAAAATAAGACAAAATTCAAAAATAAGTTCTAAAAGTTCATCACGTATTCCTATGACTAGAATACAAAGAACTATGGCAGAAAGATTGAAAAAAGCTCAAAATGATGCTGCCATGTTAACAACATTTAACGAAGTTGATATGTCTGAGGTTATTAACATAAGAAACAATAATAAAGACAGCTTTGAAAAAAAATTTGGAGTAAAATTAGGTTTTATGTCCTTTTTTTGTAATGCAGTTGTATTAGCATTAAAAGAAATAAAAATAATAAATTCAGAAATAGACGGCAATGATATTCTTTATCATGATCACATTGATATAGGCATTGCTCTTGGAGCACCACAGGGTCTTTTAGTTCCTGTTATTAGGTCTGTTGATACAAAATCATTTTTTGAAATTGAAAAAGAAATATTTAATTTTGGTGAAGAGGCTAGGGAAGGTAATATTACTTCTGACCAAATGACTGGTGCCACATTTACTATTACTAATGGGGGTATTTATGGATCAATGATGTCTACTCCTATTATAAACCCTCCTCAAACAGGAATTCTAGGTTTACATCAAATCAAGGATAGGCCTATAGCAGAAAACGGAGAAATTATTATCAAACCTATGATGTATGTAGCATTAACTTATGATCATAGAGCAGTGTCAGGTAAAGAGGCAGTATCATTTTTAGTTAAGGTAAAACAATTTATTGAAAAACCTGACAGAATGTTAATAGGCCTATAATGGAAAAATTCGATTTAATCGTTATAGGCGGAGGACCAGGTGGTTATGTTGCAGCTATATCAGCTGCGCAATCTGGACTTAAAGTAGCTTGTATAGATAAGAGAGGAAGTTTAGGAGGCACATGTTTAAATGTGGGGTGTATACCTTCAAAAAGGTTATTACATTCTTCAAAATTTTATAAAGAAATTTTGAATGATTCAATTAATCATGGAATTAAAATAAAGAAACCGTCATTTGATATTAGTAAAATGATGGAAGGTAAAGAAAATACTGTTAATAAATTATCTAATGGAATTCAGTATTTATTCAATAAAAACAATATAAAATATATTATTGGTCAGGCTTCGTTAGAAAGTGATAGAACAGTTAAAGTAAAAAATAATATATATTCTGCAGAATATATTATCATTGCAACAGGTTCTAACCCTTCTCAATTAAAAAACATCAAGTTTGATGAAAATTATATAGTTTCTTCAACTGGCGCTTTAAACTTTAAAATAGTTCCCAATAAATTGGCTGTAATTGGTGCCGGTTATATAGGCTTAGAGTTGGGATCAGTATGGAGTAGATTAGGTTCAGAAGTAACAGTAATTGAATATGATAGTTCTATTGTACCATCTATGGATTCTGATATAGCAGATAATTTTTATAGGGAATTAAAGAAACAAGGTTTAAACTTTTTACTATCATCTGAAGTTATTAATGCAAAAATTAAAAATAAAAAAGTACATTTAAACACTAAATCTATAATAGATAGTTCAGAATCTAGTTTAGTATTTGATAAAGCTCTCTTAGCAGTTGGACGTATACCTAATACTTTAGAAATAGGATTAGAAAAATTAAATATAAGTATTAATTCTAGAGGCTATATTGATGTGAATCACAATTATGAAACATCAAGCAGAGGAATATATGCTATTGGTGATGTAATAGAAGGGCCAATGTTAGCTCATAAAGCGAGTATAGAGGCTCAAGCTGTAATAGATATTATTATAGGTAAAAATGGGCAAGTTAATTATAATGCAATCCCTTCAGTTGTATATACTAGTCCTGAAGTAGCATGGGTTGGCAAAACTAAACAAGAATTAGATAAATACAAAATTAATTATAAAGAAGGTAAGTTTTTATTTACTGCTAATTCTAGAAGTAAAGTTACAGGACATAATTCAGGAATGGTAAAAGTTTATTCTCATAAAGATTCAGATAAAGTATTAGGAGCACATATTATTGGAGAGCATGCTGGTGAGTTGATAGGAGAATTTGTAGTTTCAATTGAAATGGGGGCTTCAGCAGAAGATATTGCATTAATCTGTCATGCTCACCCTACATTATCAGAATCAATAAAAGAAGCAGCTAGTATAGCTTCATATGGTCAAACAATTCATTCTTAAAGTTACTATTTTCTAGGATGAGCAGCTTTATGAGTTTTATGAATTGTATTCACATTAACAGCAGTATATCCTTGCGTTGTAGATAAGCTGCTATGTCCTAGAAGCTCTTGAAGTGTTCTTAAATCAACTCCTTTTTCAAGAAGATGAGTAGCAAAACTATGCCTTAGGGTATGGGGCGTTAAATTTTTTGGTAAAGATAATTTATTTCTTATCTCTTCAATTGTTTTTTGTACTTGACGAGAATTCAATCTTTTTCCCTTTATACCTAAAAATAAAGGAGAGTTTTTATCTAAGTTTTTATTAATATCTAATAATTGTTTTATAACTATTTGAGCAGATTCTATTAAAGGGAGTTCTCTAATTTTTTTTCCTTTTCCAAGTATTCTTATGGTGTCTAAGTCTTCCACATCTATTCTATTTAATTGAAGTGCTTCACTAATTCTTAAACCTGCAGCATAAATTAATGTTAAGAGAGTTTTATCTCTTTGCCCAGTCCAATCATTTTTTTCTCCTGAGATATTAATTACATTCATTACTTCTTCAAATGATAATGGGCGCGGAATTTGCCTTTTAATTTTTGCTGTTTGAAGATTAAAAATATTTGTATTTTTAATATAATTATTTTTATTTAAAAATTTAAAAAAAGATTTTAGTGAAGATTTTGCTCTTGCCTGACTTTTCGGGGATATATGATTATTCTTTACTTTTTGAGATGATAGCCAAGATCTAAAATCTCTTAATGATAAATTTTCTAAATTTTGGACAGTTACTTTATTACCTAAGTGGTTATTGTTAAATTTTAAAAAGTATTTTAAGTCTATAGAATAGGCTTCATAAGTATTATTACTAAGTAATCTCTCCTTTTTTAAATGTTCAAGCCATAGATCACATAAATTCAAGACTTCATTGTTGCAATATACGTTATTAATAATATTTTTTTCTTTATGCATAGATATTAAGTTATACTTTGTCCTGTCATTTTCCAATCTTCAAGAAATGCTTTCAATCCGTTATCTGTTAAAGGGTGACTTATTAATTGCTTAAGTACGTTGGGTGGAAGGGTAACTATATCAGCACCCATTTTTGCAGCCTCAATCACATGCTTTGGGCTTCTAATACTTGCTACAAGTACTTCCGTATTTAAATTAGGATAATTAGAATATATCGTACATATATCGGAAATAAGATCCATTCCGTCTAAACCTATATCATCTAATCTACCTACAAAAGGAGATATAAAAGTAGCTCCAGCTTTAGCGGCTAAAAGGGCTTGACTAGCTGAAAAACATAAAGTTACATTAACCAAAACGCCCTCATCTCTTAAAGTCCTACATGCTTTAAGTCCATCCCATGTCAGAGGTACTTTAATAGTTACATTTTTTGCTATTTTTTTTAAGACTTGGGCTTCTGCTATCATGTCATTATAGCTTGTAGCTGCTACTTCAGCAGAAACAGGGCCTGATACAATATCACAAATTTCAGAAATAACTTCATTTATATTTCTTCCTGATTTTTTTATCAGCGAGGGGTTAGTAGTAACTCCATCTAAAAAGCCACTTGAAGAAAGATCTTTAATTTCAGAAACATCAGCAGTATCAATAAAAAACTTCAATTTAACCTCCTAGTTAATAACATAAATATATAATGTAATATTTATAGTTTAAATATACTAAAATTAAAACCTATGATTTAATGTAACTATGGAGAAATCTTTTTCTAACATGGAAAAAAATAATAAAATAAAAAATTCTTGTCAGGTGTTTCTTATTTATCCTGGTAAAGGAATATATGATTATGGAGTGAAGGACAATATTGAAATTGGCCAGGTTGTGTCAGTTCCATTAAGGAAAAAAGTTTATCAAGGGATAGTATTTGGAGAAGGAACGAAAGATTTTCCTATTTCTAAATTAAAGGATATTATTGAAGTTCATAGTTCTATTGCAATTTCTCCTGAGTTATTAAATTTTTGTAATTGGTTATCAAATTGGTATATGAGTGAAAAATCACAAGTATTAAAAATGGTCATACCTACCGCTAAATTTTTGAATCCTGTAAAAAAAAAAAAAATTCTTGAATTCAATAATAAGTCTGATATTCAAACTACTTTCTTAGGGGATAAGGTTATTGAATATGTAAGAAATAATAATTCAACAATTAGTGAATGTAGTGCAGCAATCAATGTAAGTTATTCAGTAATCAAAAAATTAATAAAAGATAATGTTTTATTGACTAAAAATATAAATGATATTGAAATTCAGAATATTAAGAATGAAAAGACTCCTAAATTAAATCACTCACAAAAAAATGCTGTAAATGCTATATTAAGTGTTAGGTTGGAAAATGAAGGTAATATATTTTTATTAGATGGCGTTACCGGTTCTGGTAAAACAGAAGTTTATCTAGAAATAATTTCAATAGAATTAAAAAAAAATAAACAGTGTTTAGTTTTAATTCCAGAAATAGCTTTAAGTAATTATTTTATAGATAGGTTTTATGATCGATTTAATTTTTTACCTGCAGTGTGGCATTCAAATATATCACAAAATAACAAACATAAAACTTGGCGTAAAATAATAAATGGAGAGGTGAAGGTAGTTATAGGGGCAAGAAGTGCACTATTTTTACCTTTTCAAAACTTATCTTTAATTGTTGTAGATGAAGAACATGATACTTCATATAAACAAGAAGACGGCGTTATTTATAATGCAAGAGATATGGCAGTAGTTAGAGGAAGGATGTCAAATTCTAAGGTTATTCTGGCATCAGCCACTCCTTCATTAGAGTCTATTTATAATGCTGAAATAGGAAAGTATAATAAAATTGTACTATCAGAACGTTATGGTTTTGCTAAAATGCCTGAAATAACTATAGTAGATATGCAAAAAGAAAGATTACCTGCAAATAAGTGGATAGCACAAGCATCGATTACGGCTATTACTAGAGCTTTAGAAAGCAATGAACAAGTATTATTATATATTAATAGAAGAGGTTATTCGCCTTTAACTTTATGTAAGTCTTGTGGCTATAGATTTAGTTGTCCTAATTGTTCTTCCTGGCTAGTAAATCATAAAAAAACAAATACAATGTTATGCCATCATTGTGGCTATGAGGAAAAAATATTAGAAGAATGTCCTAATTGTAAATCTAAAGAGGAGTTTGCGCCCTGTGGTCCAGGAGTTGAAAGGTTAGCGGCTGAGGCAAAATCTTTATTTCCTTCTGCTCGCTTGGAAATAATAGCAAGTGATACACTAAATAATTCTATTGAGGCTGATAAAATATTTAAAATTATATCAAAGGGGGATGTAGATATAATAGTTGGAACTCAGCTAATTGCTAAAGGACATAATTTTCTTAATTTAACTACTGTAATTGCGGTAGATGCAGATTTAGGGTTGTCAGGAGGAGATTTAAGGGCATCTGAAAGAACATTCCAAATTCTTACTCAACTGGCAGGAAGAGCAGGTAGAGCAAATAAAAAAGGCTACGCTTACATTCAAAGTTATGATCCTAGTCATAATGTTATGAAGGCAATGCAAACAGGAAAAATTAAAAGTTTTATTAATGCAGAGGCAGAAGGAAGAGAGTTTAGAAAACTTCCTCCATACGGAAGATTAGCTTCCTTAATAATACAATCTTCAAATCTACCAATATTAGAAAATTTTCTTACAGTATTATCTTCTAGAATTCCGCAAAATTATAAATATAGAGAACGAATCGATGTATTAGGCCCAGCTCCTGCACCTATTGCTAAATTAAGAACTTTTTATAGGTATCGTTTTCTCTTAAAGAGTAAAGAGGATATTAGAATCCAACCTTTTATTAAAGAATGGTTGAGAAATATAAAGCTTCCAAAAGGCATTAGAATAAAAATTGATATAGATCCTTATAGCTTCTTATAATTTATGAATTAAACATTAATCTTCTATTGCACATATTTGAAAGCTATGTTACCTAAATCTCGCAAAGATATTTAATAAATTATAAAATTAATAGGTATTTTAGGGTCTATATAATTGGCTAATGATTCAAAAAATATAGGTAACGTAGTTGAGAGATATTCCAAAGCACTTTTGGAGCTAGCTATTGAATCTAAATCTATGTCTAATGTTCATTCTGATATAGAAAATATTATAAATATTATTGAATCTAGTGATGATTTTAACAAGGTTTTAAAATCACCTATAATCTCAAGAAATGATCAAAGTCAAATTATTAACACGGTTTTAAAGAAAATATCTGTTAGTGAAATTGTTATTAAGTTTTTTTCAGTAATATGCCAAAATGGTAGATCTTTTATTATTGATAGAATCTGTTTTCGATTCTTAGAGATGGAAGTTAATTTTAAAGGAGAGGTCAGGGCGGAATTACTAAGTACTAGTCCTCAATCAGAAATTGATTTAAAGAAAATTGAAGAAATAATTAAAGAATCAATTGGCACAGATGTGAGTTTAATTTCTACAGTAGATCCCAGCATTATAGGAGGATATATTTTAAAGATTGGCTCAGTCATGTTAGATGGTTCAGTAAAATCTAAGTTACAGGGACTTAGAGTATCTATGAAAGGGATAAAATAAATGGATCTTAATGCTGCAGAAATTTCATCTATCATAAAAGACCAGATAAATAATTTTGGGACTGAGGCGGAAGTCGCTGAGGTTGGCCAAGTTTTATCTGTTGGTGATGGTATAGCAAGAGTATATGGACTAGATAATGTTCAGGCTGGAGAAATGGTTGAATTTCCTGGCGGAATTTCTGGTATGGCTTTAAATCTTGAAGCTGATAACGTAGGAGTTGTTATATTTGGAGATGATCGCGGTATAAAAGAAGGTGATACTGTTAAGAGAACTGGAAGTATTGTGGATGCTCCTGTTGGCAGGGAGCTACTTGGAAGAGTTGTAGATGCATTAGGTAACCCTATAGATGGGAAAGGTGATATTACTTCTAAAGAAAGAAGTATTGTAGATGTTAGAGCTCCAGGTATTATTCCACGAAAATCTGTTCATGAACCTGTTCAAACAGGATTAAAAGCTATAGATTCTCTTGTTCCAGTGGGAAGAGGACAAAGAGAACTAATTATTGGAGATAGGCAGACGGGAAAAACTGCAGTAGCAATTGATACAATACTAAATCAAAAAGCAATTAATGATGGCGATGATGAAAGTAGAAAATTATATTGTGTATATGTAGCTATTGGTCAGAAACGTTCCACCGTTGCCCAAATAGTAAAGGAATTAGATGAAAGAGGGGCCTTAGAATATACAGTAGTTGTTGCTGCAACTGCTTCTGAGCCTGCTCCTTTACAATATTTAGCTCCTTATACTGGGTCAGCAATAGGGGAATGGTTTAGGGATAATAAAATGCATTCTTTAATAATATATGATGATTTATCTAAACAAGCGGTTGCTTATAGACAAATGTCTTTATTGTTAAGAAGGCCTCCTGGAAGAGAAGCGTATCCTGGCGATGTATTTTATCTGCACTCTCGCTTGTTGGAACGTTCGGCTAAACTAAATGAAGATAATGGAGCTGGTTCTATGACAGCTTTACCTATAATTGAAACACAAGGAGGTGATGTTTCAGCCTATATTCCTACGAATGTAATTTCTATTACAGACGGACAAATATTTTTAGAAACAGATTTATTTTATCAAGGTATAAGGCCTGCTATTAATGTAGGTTTATCTGTAAGTAGAGTTGGTTCCTCAGCTCAAATTAAAGCCATGAAGCAAGTAGCAGGTTCTATTAAGCTGGAGTTGGCTCAATATAGAGAGATGGCAGCATTTGCCCAGTTTGGTTCAGATTTAGATACAGCAACTCAGCAATTACTAGCTAGAGGGGCTAGATTAACAGAATTACTTAAGCAAGGGCAATACGAGCCTTTATCTGTGGAAGAACAGGTTGTTGTTATTTATGCAGGTGTTAAAGGTTATTTAGATAATATAGAAATTTCTGATATCGCAAAATTTGAGGAAAAATTATTGAGTAATCTTAGAGCATCTAAAAATATATTAGATATTATTAAAGATAAAGCGGCATTAGATGAAGATATTGAAAAATCAATAACTGAATTAATTGAAGAAGTACGTAAAGAATTTATTAAGAGTGAATGATTATTAATTATGGCTAATCTTAAAGAACTAAAAAACCAAATAGATAGTGTAAGGTCTACAAGAAAAATTACGCAAGCTATGAAAATGGTAGCAGCTTCTAAGCTTAGACGAGCACAAGATAGTGCTGAGTCAGCTAGACCATATTCAGAAAAATTAGCTAAAATTATGGCTTCATTGGCTTCAGGTATGAAAGACAGTGATGTGTCTTTGGATTTATTACTAGGAAACAAAGATAATTCAACCCATATTATTATAGCAGTAACCTCTGATAGAGGACTGTGTGGAGGTTTTAACTCCTCTATAGTTAAAGCAGTAAAAAATAAAGTTAAAGAGCTGGAAGAGATGAGTGCAGACTTTAAGATTATATGTTTAGGAAAAAAAGGAGCTGATGTATTAAAAGGTTCATTTGGAGATAATGTAATTAGCTCAGAAAATATTAATGATAAAAATTCGTATTCTTTAGCAGAAGATATTTCTAGTGTATTAGTAAAGAAACTTGAAGATAAAGAATTTGGAACTTGCTCTGTAATATATAATCAATTTAAATCAGTTATTTCTCAGATAGTTACGGAACAATCACTAATTCCATGTAGTATTGAATCTGAAGAAGATAAAAATGATCATGAGAATGCAATAAGTTTTGAGTTTGAACCCGACGAAAAAGAAATTTTATCTGATTTGCTTCCTAAAAATTTAGCTATTCAAATATATAAAGCAATTTTAGAGAGTGGGGCAGGTGAGCAAGGTGCCAGAATGGCAGCTATGGATAATGCTACAAGAAATGCTGGTGAAATGATTGATAAACTTAATTTATCATATAATAGACAACGACAAGCTATTATTACTGGTGAATTAATTGAAATTATTTCTGGAGCAGAGGCTTTATAGAATTTAATTAGAGTTTACATTAGAATGGAGACTGAAATGACAGATAATATAGGAAAAGTAACACAAGTTATTGGGCCAGTGGTAGATATTCAATTTGAAGGCGATCTACCCAATATTCTTGATGGTTTGGAAATCGATAATTCTGGAGAAAGGCTTGTTTTAGAGGTTGCTCAGCATTTAGGAGAGAAAACCGTTAGAGCGATTGCAATGTCAGCTACAGATGGTTTAGTTAGAGGAAAGCAAGTTAAAGCTACTGGTAAGCCTATTTCTGTTCCTGTAGGACCAGAAATGCTTGGAAGAATAGTAAATGTAATAGGTGAACCAGTTGATGAAAGAGGACCAGTAAAAACAAAAGCTTCTTATCCAATTCATAGACCTGCTCCTTCATATACAGACCAGTCAACTGAGTCTGAAGTATTAGTTACTGGTATTAAAGTTGTTGATTTATTGGCACCGTATGCAAAAGGTGGAAAAATTGGACTTTTTGGAGGTGCTGGTGTGGGAAAAACTGTTTTAATTATGGAATTGATTAATAATATTGCTAAAGGGCACGGAGGATATTCTGTATTTGCAGGCGTTGGAGAAAGAACTAGAGAAGGTAATGATTTGTATCATGAAATGATTGAATCTGGAGTTATAGATTTAAAAGGTGATCAATCAAAGGCAGCGCTAGTTTATGGTCAAATGAATGAACCTCCTGGAGCTAGATCGCGAGTAGCATTATCTGGATTAACAATGGCTGAATATTTTAGAGATGAAGAAGGTCAAGACGTTTTATTCTTTGTTGATAACATTTTTAGGTTCACTCAGGCAGGTTCTGAGGTTTCTGCATTATTAGGACGTATTCCTTCTGCTGTGGGTTATCAACCAACATTAGCGACTGATATGGGTACATTGCAAGAAAGAATTACTTCTACAAAAAAAGGATCTATTACATCTGTTCAAGCTATTTATGTTCCTGCAGATGACTTAACTGACCCTGCACCAGCAACATCATTTGCTCACTTAGATGCAACAACTGTATTATCAAGGCAAATTGCTGAGTTAGGTATTTATCCTGCGGTTGATCCTCTAGATTCAACTTCTAGAATTTTAGACCCAAGAGTAATTGGTGAAGATCACTATAATGTAGCAAGAGATGTACAAAGTATTTTGCAATCATATAAATCATTACAAGATATTATTGCTATTCTTGGAATGGATGAATTATCAGAAGAAGACAAACTTACAGTTAGTAGAGCGAGAAAAATTCAGAGATTTTTATCTCAGCCATTTCATGTAGCAGAAGTATTTACTGGATCGCCAGGAAAGTTTGTAGAACTAGAGGATACTATTAAAGGGTTTAGGGCTCTTTGTTCTGGTGAATACGATCACCTTCCTGAGGCAGCATTCTATATGGTAGGAACTATGGAAGAGGCTATAGAGAAGGCAAAAACTATGGAAGAAAAAGCTGCATAAAATAGAAAGATTTTCAAATGGCTGAAGAAGAAAAACTTAGTTTAGAAGTAGTTGCTCCTGAAAAAATGGTTATGTCTAAAACAGTAGATATGGTTACTATTTCAGGAACAGAAGGCGATTTTGGGGTACTTCCAGGTCATGCGGCTTTGGTCTCAAGTATAAGACCTGGTTTTTTAGAAATTGAGGATAATAAAGAAACTGAAAAAATGTTTATAGGAGGAGGTTTTATTGAAGTACTTGAAGATAAGGTTTCAATCTTAGCTACTGAAGTTCTATCCTCAGAACAAATAGATATTTCTGATTGTGAAGAAAAAATTAGTAAATATCATTCTGAAATTTCCAATTCTGAAAAAGAAACTGATAAAGAATTAATTCAGAAGGCTATAGATAAATATCAGGCTATGATTGAATTTAAGAATTCAAATTAAGAATATTTCTTAATTATTTTGCTAAAGTGTTTAAAGACTGTTTTATAAACATTCTTTCTAAAATTAGTCACACTATCTTTGATATATTTTTCTTCTGACCATTTCCATCTAGAAAATTCTGGTTGTTTGCTTATATTAATATTAATTTCAATTTCATTGCCGTAAAAATAAAATAGAAACCATTTTTGTTTCTGTCCAACAAATTTTCCATCCCACTTTGTTCTTGCGATATTGGCTGGTAAATCATATTTAATCCAACTATTTATTGAGTCAATTTTTTTAATACTTTTAATTCCTGTCTCTTCATAAACTTCTCTTATAGCGGCTTGCAGTGGTTTCTCGTTAGAATCTATTCCTCCTTGAGGAAGTTGCCAGCCTTCTCTAGTATTATTATCTTTTCTTTTACCTATCCATATTTTTTTATTTGTATTAAAGATAACAATGCCAACATTAGGTCTATAAAGTTTAGTATTAGACATTTTTATTATTATAAAGTGCTATGCCTTCTAATAAATCTAAAGCTCTATTAAGTTGATAATCCATCTTCGCTTTATTATCTCTTATATTTGAGGTGTCTTGTTTTTCCTTTATATCATCTAAGGTTTTATTTTCTTCTGCTGGATTTTCTAAGTGTCCTCTTAAATCACTTTCTTTTCTATTTGAAAATGGCTCCAATTCTTCTATTTTAGCTTGTTTTACTATTATATCAGGAGAAATGCCAGTAGCCTGAATTGAGTTTCCAGAGGGAGTATAATATCTTGCTGTAGTTAAGCGCATTGCTGAATCTCTTTGAACAGGTATAATGGTTTGCACTGAACCTTTTCCAAAAGAAGTGGTTCCCATTATGATTGCTCTCTTATGATCTTGTAATGCCCCCGCTACAATTTCTGATGCTGATGCTGAGCCCCCATTAATAAGCACTACTACAGGTAAACCATTAGAAATATCTCCTCTTGTAGCACTAAATTTTTGTTGACCTCTTTTTTTTCTACCTCTAGTGGATACTATTTCACCTTGTTCTAAAAAAGCATCTGAAACTGCAATAGCCTGATTTAAAAGACCCCCTGGATTATTTCTTAGGTCCAAAATTACACCAGTAATGTCATCTCCAATTTCTTCTACTAATTTATTCATGTTTTTTATTAGGCCTGATTCTGTTTTTTCATTAAAAGATGTAATTCTTAGATAAGCAGCATTTCCTTCTCTACGCGCTCTTACAGATTGAACTTTAATTCTGTCTCTAATAATTACTATATCAAAAGGTTCTAGATCACCTCTACTAATTTTAATAGTTATTTCTGTGTTGATTTTTCCTCGCATTTTATCTACTGCGTCACCTAAAGTCATGCCGTATACAGATTCACCATCAATTTCTATAATAAAGTCTCCTGCCTGAACGCCTGCTTCATAAGCTGGTGTGTCATCTATGGGTGATACTACTTTGACAAAACCATCTTCCATAGAAACTTCAATGCCTAAACCCCCAAATTCACCTTTAGTTTGAACTTGCATGTCTTTAAAAGTATCTTCGTTCATAAATGAAGAATGAGGGTCTAATGACTGAAGCATTCCTTCTATAGCTGCTTCTATTAATTCTTTGTCGCTAACCTCTTCAACGTACTCTCTCCTCACTCTTTCGTATACTTCTCCAAACATATTAAGCTGCTGATAAACACTAGTTTTTTCATCTTCCGCATTTACTTTTAAAGAAAAAGAAAATAAAATTATATTAGCAACAAAAAATATAATAGGTGTTCTGTAATTAAATTTATTCATTTTTTTTACCTTTTCTACCTTAAATTAACTATTTACAGGCTAGTAATTATGTTTATCAAGATGTTCTACGACTTATTAAGCATAATTAGATTGATTTATTTTTATTATACTTATTTTTAATAATAGCAATAGTTGATATTAATTAAAAATAATTAGAATAATATTTATTTTTAACTATACATTATCTTTTATATTTAGATCATTAGGAGCCAGCCACATTTTATCTAAATTATAAAATTCTCTTACTTCGGGTCTAAATAAATGTACTATAACATCTCCTGCATCAACTAAAACCCAGTCACCATTTCTTTGTCCTTGAGTAGAAAATATTTTATAACCCATAATTTTAAGTTTGGATGTAATCTGATTTGATAATGCACTTACGTGCCTAGTAGAACTACCACTCGCAATTATCATATAATCTGCAAGTGAAGATTTTCCCTTTAATGGAATAGAAACAATGTTTTCTGCTTTTCCATCATTTAATATTTTTTCAATATTATCATTTAAATTATTTTTGTTCATGATTAATATGGCACCTTATTAATTACGTTAATTTTCTAATATGTGTTGAAGATAATGGGTTTTTACTATTATGAATAAATTTCCAAGAGGGAAGGGGTTTATTAAAGATAGATATTGAGTTTTTTCTTCTATGTAATTTTGAAAAATAACGTTTACCTGCAATAGAATTAATAATGGAATAAGAATAAACTCCTCTATCAAATACTGCAATAGGCATAGTATTGAAAATATCCTTCCAGTGGAACCATTTATTAATTTCATTCAGATTATCTGCTCCCATTAACCAAATGAATTTGGTGCCTTTATATCTTTCTATAATTATTTTTAGTGTTTTTGCGGTTAAATTTGTATTATATTTTGATTCAAGATCTTCAACTCTAATTTTGTATCCTTTAGATATTTTTCTTGCGTTGTTTACTCTATCTTTTAAAGAACTTTTAATAATGTTATATTTTAATGGATTTTGTGGACTTACAAGCCACCACACTTCATCTAATTGCAGTATTTTTAACGCAATATTTGATATATATAAATGTCCTTTGTGGGCTGGATTAAAAGACCCTCCTAGAATACCAATTTTCATATTTCTTCTTTTGGTAAGCCCAATATTTTTTTTATAAAAGTTATTATGTCTATTCAAGTCTATGGCCTTACCTGACCATTGCCTCTAAGTTGGTATTTATAAGTGGTTAATTGCTCTAAACCTACAGGACCTCTTGCATGAAGTTTTCCAGTAGCTATTCCCATTTCAGCTCCCATTCCAAATTCTCCTCCATCTGCATATTGAGTAGAAGCATTATGAAGTACTATGGCACTATTAACTTCTCTTAAAAAAGTTTCGGCTGTTTTATTGTTTTCAGTAATAATAGCATCAGTATGGTTAGATCCATATTTTTCAATATGGCTTATAGCATCAGATAGGTCGTTTACGCTTTTAATAGATATAATTTTATCTAAATATTCTGTTGTCCAATCTTTTGCCGTTGCATAATTTATATTTTTATTTAGTGGTATAATATTTTCATCTCCTCTGACTTCACATCCCTGTTCTATTAATTTTTCTATTATATTTGGGAGAATGCTATTTATAACCTCTTTATGACATAAAAGCGTTTCTGTAGCACCACATATGCCAGTTCTCCTCATTTTAGCATTGATGACTATATTTAAAGACATATCTTTATTAGCATCTTTATCTATATATGTATGACAAAGTCCGTCTAAGTGAGATAAGACAGCAATTTTACTCTCCAACTGAACTCTTTCAATTAGAGCCTTGCCACCACGTGGAATTATTAAATTTATATATTTATTCATATTTAATAATGCTCCAACTGCATCTCTGTTTATAGTATTTACCATCTGAACACATTCGTCAGATATTTCAGATAATTTTAACCCATTTTTTATAGAATTAACTATAGCAGAACTAGAATTAAAACTCTCAGAGCCGCCCCGTAATATAATTGAGTTTCCTGATTTTAAGGCTAACGCGCTTGCATCGGCAGTAACATTTGGTCTCGACTCATATATAATTCCAATAACTCCTATCGGAACTCTAGTTTGGCTCATATTTATACCATTTTTAGGTGTCCAGTTTTTTATTTCTGATCCTATAGGATCATCCAAAAGAACTATATTGTTTAAGCCTTGAATCATATCTTCAATTCTTGACTCATCTAAATAAAGCCTATCTAATAAAGCCTCAGAAACATTATTCTTTTTTGCTGATGTAATATCTAAAGAATTTGCTTTTAAAATAATATTTTTGTCTTTATTAATCTGTTTAGCAATTAACTTTAATGCTTGGTTTTTAGATTCAGAAGAAGCATGAAATAAGCTTTTAGAAGCACGATTAGCTCTAAGACATATTTCTTCAATATGTTTTTCTATATCCAATTATTCTCTCTCATTTAATCACCATATCATTTCTGTGTATTGCTTCATCTCGCCCTTTATATCCAAGTGCTTTTTTTATTTCTGTACTTTTCTTACCTTTTATTATTTCTATTTCATCTGAATCATAAGTAATAATACCGCAACCTAAGAATCTATCACTATTTGATAAAATATCAACAATTTCTCCTCTATGAAAGTTGTTTGAGCTATACGTAATGCCTGCGGCTAGTAAACTTTTTCCAGAAATTAATGCATTTTTTGCTCCATTATCAATTTTGACTAATTTTTGTTTATCTCTCTTACTTAATATCCATTTTTTTTTTGCGCTTAAAGGGCTTAGATTTGCTTTAAATATAGTATGTTTTGTTCCATTCATTAGTTCTAATAAACTATTTTTATTCTCTCCATGAGCAATGATTAAATTACAGCCGGCTGAAGTAGCAATTTTTGCGGCTTTTATTTTTGTAATCATGCCACCGGATGCTATATTTGATTTTGTATTTTTTGCCATATTTTCGATATTTGGTGAGATATTACTAATTTCCTCGATAAATTTAGCATTAGGTGAATTTTTTGGATCTTGAGAGTATAAGCCTTCTATATCAGATAAAAGTATTAACACATCAGCTTCTACCAATTGAGCAATTCTAGCAGCAAGTTGATCATTATCTCCATACCTTATTTCAAGAGTAGCTACGGTATCATTTTCATTGATAATAGGTATTACTTTTAATTTAAGTAATGTATTCAGAGTTGCTCGTGTATTCATAGCATTTCTTCTTGTTTCTAAATCGCTATGCCCTACTAATATTTGCCCGCATTTAATATTAACCTGTTCAAATATGCTCTTCCAAGCTCTGGCTAATAATATTTGTCCTGTAGCCGCGGCCGCCTGTTTTTCTGAAAGTTTTAAAGATTTATTTTGTAAACTTAATTCAGATTTTCCAAGTGCTATAGCTCCAGAACTAACAATTAATACCTCTTTATTTTTATCTAATAAAAATAAAATATCTTGAACTAAGCTTTTTACCCAGGACTCGTTTATATTTCCTGTTTTTGGATTTACAATTAATGCAGAACCCACTTTTAATACTATTCTCTTTGCATTATTTATAGAATCTAATTTTATTGATTTCATGGAGTCCATTTTTTTTCTTTAATTTCTTTATTATTATTTTTATTTTCTAATCTTTCTAATATTTTAAAAAGTTTATCTATTAATTCTTTTAAACCTATTTTATTTAAAGAAGATGATACTAATACACTATTTTGTGAATATTCTTCAATCTTTTTAGTTATTAGTTGTAATTCTTCTTTGGAAACTAAATCTGCTTTACTAATGATTAATATTTGTTTTTTTTTCTCAAGACCTTTGCCATATTTAGTTATTTCTTTAATTATGTTTTTGTAATCTTTAAGAGGATCTTTAGATTTTGCATCTATTAGATGAAGAAGTATTTTACATCTTTCTATATGTCCTAGAAAACGAGTTCCTATACCTACTCCCTTATGAGCATCGTTTATAAGGCCTGGAATATCTGCTAGAACAATTTCTTGATTATGATTTCGCAAAATACCTAATTGAGGAGTTAGCGTAGTGTATGGATAATTTCCTATTTTTGGTTTTGCATTAGTAATGACAGATAGTAATGAAGATTTGCCAGCATTCGGCAAGCCTAATAAACCAACATCTGCTAATATCTTTAATCTAAGCCATACCCAATTTTCCTCTCCTTCAAGTCCAGGATTAGCCCTTCTTGGGGCTTGCTCTATAGAATTTTTAAAATGTGTATTGCCAAATCCACCCTTTCCACCTTGTAAAAATAATATTTTTTCTCCATCTTTAGTGATATCTTGTAAGATTGTTTCTTTATCTGTATTAGATATTATTTGCGTTCCAACTGGTACTTTTATAACTATATCTTGACCTTTGGCTCCATTGCAATTTTTACCTGAGCCATCAGTACCTTTTTTAGCTTTAAAATGTTGTTTATAACGAAAATCAATTAAAGTATTTAATGCAGAACATCCTTCAAAAAAGATATCTCCACCTTTTCCTCCGGCGCCGCCATCAGGCCCGCCGAATTCCACATATTTCTCTCTTCGGAAGCTAACACATCCGTTTCCGCCTTTACCTGATTGTAAGTATATTTTTGCTTGATCAAGAAATTGCATTTATTAAACCATCTAAATAGAGCTATCTAAAATTTAAGGTTCAAAATTGCTTATGAAATAATTTATTTAGATGCTTTCTATTTTAATTATTTTTCTTTTATTTAATCCATGCATAAAAGAAACTTTGCCATCTTTAAGAGCAAATAAGGTATGATCTTTCCCCATTCCTACATTATCTCCGGGATGAAACTTGGTTCCTCTTTGCCTAACAATTATGTTACCTGCTTTAACAGATTCTCCCCCATATTTTTTCACACCAAGTCTTCTACCTGCGGAATCTCTTCCATTATTAGATGAACCACCAGCTTTTTTATGTGCCATTTAATTTACTCCTTCTTAGCTACTTTTTTAGAAGTAGCCTTTTTTGCAGCCGTTTTAGGGCCAGCTTTTTTAGTAGTAGATTTTTTTTCTGCTGATTTTGGAGCAGACTTTTTTGTTATTTCTGTTGCTTTAACTTTTTTTGGTGAAGTTTTTATTTCAGCTGTGTTTTTTTCTATATCTTTTTTAGCAGTTTTGGCCGCATTTTTCTTTAAGTCTATTGAATGTATTCTTACAGCCGTTAAATCCTGTTTATGACCTTTTTTTCTTCTATAATTATGTCTTCTTTTTTTCTTAAAAACTAATAATTTTGGACCCCTTGTCTGTTCTATAACTTCTCCTGTTACTGAAGCAGTTTTTAGCTCATTTTCTTCAACATGAATCTTAGCACCTTCACCCATCATAATGATATCATCAAAAGTTATTTTACTTCCACTCTCACCTATAATCTTTTCTACTAAGATTACATCTCCTGCAGATACTCTATATTGTTTTCCACCACTTTTTAATACTGCGTAATTCATGTCTTTTCCGAATACTTTTTTGTTAATAAACTCTTATAGCATTTTTTATGCACATTAATATAAAAATGATTTCAGTGCTATTAAAATAGTATAATATATAAGAAATCGAATATTATATGTTTGTTAAACTTCTTTCAACATTTAATTTATATTTTTTAGGTCATATATGTCTATTAGTTCAGAAATTATAGTTAAAGCTTTTATCAAGATGGTTAATAAACTTTTTTTGGATGCTTATTTAATTAGTAAGGGAGATAATAAATCAGGCGAAATCTTTTTAAAAGTAAGTAATTTGAAAGGTTATGCTATGCTTTATTCCTATCGTAAATCTAATGTAAATAATCCCTGGGAAATTTATGGAATAGAATCATGGCAAATTGAAGCCGATATTAATAGAAAATTAGATAAAATTTTAAGTATAGATAAAGATGTTTGGATTATAGAACTTGAAGATAAGAATGAAACATTTTTTAATTCGAAAGGGGAGGCTTAAAAAAATATATATGAGAATGCGAATCATTCTCATTGACATATTATTTATTATTTTGTATATCTTAAATAGAAGTAAGGATTAATAATACAGCTTAGATTTTGCTTCTTAATTTTTTTCTAGAATGTTTATTTTGAGTACCTCCATTGTAAACATTCTAGATTTTTTTTATTTATATAGGAGAAACTATGCTAATTGGAAAAACAATACCTGAGGATATAATATTTCATGTAAGAGTTAAGGATGAGAGTATTGGAGGAGATAATCCTTTTAAATGGACTACTTGTTCAACTAAAGACTATTTTGATAATAAAAGAGTTATTATATTTTTTTTACCAGGTGCATTTACACCTACCTGTTCAACATATCAGCTACCTGGATTTGAAGAAAATTATGATGAAATATTAAGTCAAAATATTGATGAAATATATTGTGTATCCGTAAACGATTCATACGTCATGAACAAGTGGGTATTAGATCAAGGGATTAAAAAAGTTAAAGTAATTCCTGATGGTTCGGGAAAGCTCACTAAAGAAATGAATATGTTAGTTGCAAAAGATGACGTTGGTTTTGGAATGAGATCCTGGAGATATGCAGCTTTAATTAATTATAATAAAGTTGAAAAAGTATGGGTAGAAGATGGTAAAATGGATAATTGTCCAGATGATCCATATATAGAAACTAATCCAATGAAAATATTAGCAGATATTAAAAATTAAAGTATTTTAATGCCTTTAAAAGTATCTATCTTTTTTAAGATATAATATATTATAATTATTATATATTCATTTTAAAGGCTTTATAATGAGAAATACTCATTCACCAGGTAGATCTCCTGTTTATTCCCTAGATGGAATGGTAGCTACTTCACATCCTTTGGCCAGTAAGTCTGCAATAGATATTTTATCCAAAGGTGGTAACGCGATAGATGCTGCAGTAACTGCGGCATCAGTATTAGCTGTAGTTGAGCCTCATTCTACCGGGGTAGGGGGAGATTTATTTTGTCTATATAATAAATATAATAATGTTATTGCTATGAATGCATCTGGTAGAGCACCAGATGCAATTTCAGTAGATAACTTAAATAATTTAGGAATTAAGGAAAGTATACCTTTCCAAAGCCCACATTCTGTAAGTATTCCAACAGGCGTTGCTGGTTGGGTAAAGTTAATAGAAGATCATGGAAGTTTACCGTTAAAAGAAATACTGAAACCCTCAATACATTATGCAGAAAATGGTTACATAGTAGCAGATGTAATAGCAGATGTATGGGAGCGAGAAATAGAAAAATTATCTATAGATGAGGATTGTAAAAAGTTATTTTTACCAGATGGAAAATTTTTAAAAGCTGGAGATATCCACTACCAGCCAAGATTAGCAGAAACATTAAAAAGTATTTCTGAACAAGGAAGAGCAGGGTTTTATGAGGGAGAAGTTGCTAAAAGTATGGTTAAAAAACTTAATTCTTTAGGAGGCTTTCATGTTCTAGAAGATTTTGTCAAGGCTGAAGCAAATTATGTAGATCCAATTTCAACTAATTATAGAGATGCTAAAATATATGAATGTCCTCCAAATGGGCAAGGGGTAATTGCTTTAATTATAATGAAAATTTTAGAGGGATATGATTTTGATAATATTTCTTCTAATTCATCTTTACGAATTCATCTGCAGGCAGAAGCAACTAAAATAGCATTTAGCCATAGGTCTCATTACCTAGCAGATCCTAATTTTTCAAGTGTGCCCGTAGAAGAAATGCTATCCGAAAAATATATTAATAACTTAAGAAGTTTAATTAAATTGGATACTTGTATTGAAGGGTATAAGCCAGAATTACCAGTTCATCCAAATACTGTATATATCTCTGTAGTAGATAAAGAAAAAAACTCTGTGTCACTCATAAATTCGATATTTCATTCATTTGGTAGCGGAATCGTAGATCCTGATTCGGGAGTTTTATTTCAAAATAGGGGTGCCAGTTTTGTTTTAGATCCTTCTCATCCTAATGTAATTGAACCAGGAAAAAGACCCATGCATACGATAATTCCAAGCTTAGCTACAAAGCAAAATAAACCTTATCTCTCTTTTGGAGTAATGGGTGGCCATTATCAACCTATGGGACAAGCCCATGTTTTATCAAATATTATTGATTATGGAATGGATCCTCAGCAAAGTTTAGATTTTCCTAGAAGTTTCTATTTTGATGGAGTTCTTGAATGTGAGAAGGGTATAACCAAAGATGTAAGAAAAGAATTGCTAACAATAGGTCATAAAGTTCAAGTTTGCGATTTACCTCATGGAGGAGGACAGGTTATAGAGCATAGAGGCTCTACTTTAATTGGAGGTTCTGATCCTAGAAAAGATGGTTGCGCTATTGGTTTATAAATTTGGATCTATATAACACCCTGCCTTAATAGCCTTAAGCTTCACATTTTCATATATTTTATCAATTGTTGGTGTTGGAATATTTACAATTTTACCTGCTTCAGAAACAGATTTTGTCAATGCATCTATTTCCATTGGCCGACCAAGTTCAAGATCTTGTAAAGTAGATGTTTTATGTGCTCCTACATTTCTTGTACCTTCAATTCTTTTTTCTAAACTTATAGGAAAATTTATTCCTAATGCTTCTGCTACAGCCTGACCTTCTTGCATCATTTTTTTTACTATGGCGCACGATTTATTATTATTTGCTATTTCTTCTAGAGTCTCTCCTGTTAAGGCACTGATGGGGTTGAATGCTAAATTACCCCATAATTTCATCCAGATATCTGCACGGATATTTTTTCTTACAGGAGACTTTAAGCCAGAACTAATTAAAATTTTAGATAATTTTTGTACTCTAATAGATTTGGATCCATCTGGTTCACCTATAGGAAATCTATCTCCTTCCATATGATATACATGACCAGGTGCTTTAATTTCTGCTGCAGGATACACTACACATCCCAGACTTCTCTCTGGAGTAATATTGTCCCATTGTAAATTTTTTGGATCAACAGACTTTAACTTCATATTTTCATATTTATTATTAACTTTATAAAAGTACCACCAAGGTAAGCCATTTACAGCTGACACTACTGTTGTACTATCTTTCATTAAAGGAGTAAGAGTATTAGCCGTTAGTGCGGCAGAATGCGCTTTTAAAGTAACTATTATGAAGTCTTGTTTTTCTAAAGTATTAGGGTCATCTGTTGCTACGGGCTTACAGAAATATTCGGTATTAGTTTCCGCACTTTGCATTAATAAACCTTTATTTTGAATAGCTTTTAAATGTTCTCCTCTACAAATTAAAGAAACTTTTATGCCATTTTTCATCAAAAGTGCACCGATATAACTGCCTATAGCTCCTGAACCAAATATACAGATATTCATTTTACCTTATTCCAAGTTTTTCATGCAAGCCTATGCGTTGAAGTTTACCGGTTGCCCCCTTAGGTATTTCATTAACAATTAAAATTTTCTTAGGAATTTTAAATTGCGTTAGTCTCTTTCTACAATAATCTTTTAATTCATTTTCACTAATGTTGTTATTATCTCTAAGTATTACTGCTGCATAAAGATCTTCACCTAATTTCTCATGAGGCACTGAAAAGGCAACAGCTTGTTGAATATATTCATGTTCCATAAGTATTTCGTCAATTTCTTTAGGGCTGATTTTTTCACCACCCCTATTAATAATTTCTTTTAGCCTTCCAGTAATTTTCAAGTAGCCATCTTTATCAAATATACCTTCATCTCCAGTTAAAAACCATCCATCGATATAGCTTTCTGAATTAGCTTTTGGATTATTTATATAACCAGTAGTTACATTTTCACCTTTAATAATTATTTGTCCTGTAATATCTCTATTAGCTTTATTATTATGTATAATTCTATTATTTTTGAGTAATGCTACTTCTGGTCCAGCAGCTAGTCCTACTGATCCAGCTTTTCTTTTATTAGGAGGAAGAGGATTAGACGTCATCTGATGTGTAGCTTCTGTCATACCATATGATTCAATTACACAAGTGTTAAAAGCTTTTTCTAAGCTTTTCATGACGGTACTTGGAAGAGAAGCTGATGACGATCTAATGAATTTAAGTTGATTATTTTTAATAATATCAATATTTCGTGGAGCTCTACTGAGTATAGCCTGGTGCATTGTTGGAACCGCTGTATACCAAGTAGGTTTAAATTCATCTATCCATCTGAAAAATTTTAGCGCATCAAAGCCAGGTGGAGTAATAATCGTTCCAGATTTATATATAGGAGCTAAGATAGCTGCTATTAATCCATGTATATGAAACATAGGCATAATATTTAAACATTTATCTTTCTCATTTAAATTTAGGGTATTAGCAATATTACTTGCAGATGCTAATAAATTTTTTTGTGAAAGTGGAACCATTTTAGGTCTAGAGGTGGTACCAGAAGTATGAAGAATCATAGCTACATCATCTTGATCAGATTCAATAAAATATTCTCCCTTATTTTTTTTATCAATTTTTATATCTAATTCTATACTTCTAGATTTAGTTTTTTTATTTAAATTAATAATTCTAATATCTAATTCTTTAGCTGCTTCTCTAGCTTCAATAGATTTATTTCCCTCAATAATTACAGCTTTAACTTTTAGGTCGTCATAGTAAAACTTAAATTCTTCTTTAGTATACGAGGGGTTTAAAGGACAAGAAGTATAATTTGCTGCTATAGCAATAAATGTAGCAGCCATAGCAGAACCATTGCCCAAAACTATTGCTACTTTATCTTCCTTATTTATTTTTAAAAAGGATAATTTAATATGCGTATCTGCCATATAACTCATAAGTTCACTATAAGTTGTATCAGTTTCATCTGGGGATTGAATAAAAATATTGTCCTTATTAATGGATAGAACTAATTCGTTTAAGGTATTTTTAGTTTGTGTCATGTTTTACAAATATTAGTTAATAATTTACAATCATATGATATATCAAGTTAAAGGAAATTCAATGTTAAAAGATAATGTATTAGAGCTAAAAAATATAAATGAAAATACGATAGATGATATTCCTAATGATTTATCATCTTATTGGATGCCATTTACTACTAATAGACGTTTCAAAAAAAATCCAAGGTTTTTAGTTTCTGCAAAAGATATGTACTATAAGACTAATAATGATAAGAGTATTTTAGATGGTGTAGCAGGTCTATGGTGTGTTAATGCAGGTCATTGTAGACCTCGCATAGTAAAAGCTGTTCAAGACCAAGTAGCTGAAATGGACTATGCCACAGCTTTTAATATGGGACACCCTAAAGCATTTACTTTAGCTTCTAGGTTAGCCGGTATATTACCAAAAGATATAGATAATATTTTTTATACGAATTCTGGATCTGAAGCAGTAGATACTGCTTTAAAAATTGCTTTAGCATATCATAATGCAAATGGAGACTCTAGAAGGACACGATTAATTGGTAGGTCGAGAGGATACCACGGGGTTGGATTTGGAGGAATGTCTGTAGGCGGTATGGTTGCAAATAGGAAGCAGTTTTCTAACCATTTGCCAGGTGTAGATCATATGCAAGATACACATATTCCGGAACTAAATGCTTTTTCAAAAGGTCAGCCAAAACATGGAGTAGAAAGAGCTAATTCGCTTATAGATTTAATAAATTTACATGATGCATCTACTATTGCAGCAGTAATTATTGAACCTGTGGCTTGTTCAACAGGTGTTTTAGTTCCTCCTATTGGTTATCTTGAAGAGATAAGAGATATATGTACTAAAAACGGTATATTATTAATTTTTGATGAGGTAATATGTGGTTTTGGAAGATTAGGCACTCCTTTTGCGGGAGATAAATTTAATGTTATTCCTGATATAATGACCTTAGCTAAAGGAATTACTAATGCTACAGTTCCGATGGGTGCTGTTGCAACACATAAGAAAATATATGATGAATTAATGCATGGACCTGAAAATGTAGTTGAGCTTTTTCATGGTTATACATATTCTGGCCACTCATTGGCATGTGCTGCTGCTTTAGCTACTTTAGAAGAATATGAGTCAGAAAAATTATTTGAAAGAGCTAATAGTTTAGAAGATTATTTTGGAGAACAGGCACATATGTTAAAAGATTTAGATAATGTAATTGATATAAGAACTATTGGTCTAGTAGCAGGCATAGAATTAAAAACAAGAGAAGATGGTCTAGGCAAAAGAGTGTATGATGTTTTTGACAATTGTTTTGAAAATAATTTACTAACAAGGTTTACAGGAGAAACTATTGCAATATCTCCACCCTTAATAGTAAGTAAAGAACAAATAAATACAATATTTGAAACTATAAGGTCTGCTATTCTAGAAGTTAAATAATATTTATTGGAGAAAGAAATGGCCACTGTTAAATTAATAGAACCAGAAAATGCTAAAGGTAGAGTAAAAGAAATATTTGAAGATATTACTAAAACTAGAGGTGGAGATAAAGTTAATAATATATGGAAAGCTCTAGCTAATGATCCAGATTTATTAGATGCAACATGGAATAGAATTAAACAAGTCATGGCACCGGGTGCTTTAGACTCTGTTACAAAAGAATTAATTTATATTGCGGTAAGTGTAGTAAATGGCTGTGAATATTGTGTGCATTCACATACGGCAGTTGCAAGAAAAAAGGGAATGACGGAAGAAATGAGAAGTGAACTGCTTTCCGTTATAGCAATGGCATCGCAAACTAATGCACTAGCAAATGCATATCAAATAGAAGTTGATGATTCTTTTAAAAAATAATTAACTAAATGCTTTATTTATTTTTTTACTCAATAAATTAATTAGTTTATCGGTATCTTTAATTCTAGCGCCCATGGTTAAGAAGCCATGTATTTGACCATCAAAAACTATTGTTTCAGATTTATTTCCAGCTTTAATTAATTCTTCTCCATAGGCTATTCCTTCATCTTTTAAAGGATCACATCCTGCAACTACTATTAAAGAATCCGGAAGGTTTGAAAGGTTTTTAAAAAGTATAGGTGCTGCTCTCCAATCACTTAACTGGTTTTTATCTATATATTTTTCTTCAAACCAACTCATTAATTTATTAGATAATATATATCCATCATATTTATCTTTTGAAGGATAGTTGTTCCC
>Ga0315326_10000179_pt1 | contig 29144 bp, 29 predicted proteins | sample M180m32315metaG_FD_203457 | JGI IMG/M metagenome (GOLD analysis project Ga0315326, IMG submission 203457) | Ammonia-oxidizing marine archaeal communities from Monterey Bay, California, United States - M1 80m 32315 | ecosystem: Environmental > Aquatic > Marine > Coastal | place: USA: California... | reverse complement strand
ACAGCAGCGGCGCCGATAACGACATCCCCGTGTTTAAGAAGGAAGTCATTATTTCCACGGGTTACGCCAACATCAGTGCACAAAAAAGCAAGAATCCAGCCCAGCGACGGCTCATGGCCATTCGTGCTTCTAAAATTGATGCTTACCGTAACTTGACCGAGCAAGTGTATGGTCAACATTTGAACGCTTCGACCACCGTAGAAGACATGATTGTCGCTAACGACACTATGCGTGCACACGTAGAGGGCGTGGTATATGGGGCTAAGGTTGTCAGCATCAACCCAATCGGCGATGATAGCTACGAAACCAAACTGGAACTAGAAAAAGACACCATGCTTGAGCTGAGACGTATTTTTCTAGTTGCTAGATAAGTCACCCACTGGTCTACTCATGAAATTGCAGCTGTGCTTAAAACGCGCCCCCCTTGGTATAGTCTTGTGTTGCTTATTGCTAACCAATGCAGTGAAGGCCCAGGACCACACCGAGGTAGTGGCCGTCGGTCATGCATTGGTGATCGATGACGACACCGAAGCCGCCCAGATGCGGGCCCTACTAGATGCATTAAGAAGCGCAGCCACGCAACGTGCGGGGCAAGTATCGAGCCACAGCATGGTTGATGCAGATGGCCAACTGACCGAGAATGTGAGCCTGCAATCTGACCTCACCATCCGCCATATGGAAGTTCTTGAACAAGGTTTTGTGCAAGGCATTGCCCAAGTTAAAGTGGCATTAACCATCGACGACGACAATCAAACTTGTGCTAAGCCCAAACTCACTCAAGTGGTCACCACGGACTTGGCGACGCCCAAAGCCAATTACCAGCACAGTCAGGTTGATATCAACCAACTCCTACTTAACGCCGAGGCCAATTTTTCTGAGCGAGCGCAGCAGTTTAACTTCGCAACCTACAGAATCAACGCAGCACTTAACACCTATGAAACCGCGTCTCTCGCATCAGAAGCCTACAACCAAGCAGATTACCACCTGACCATTGGTGCCCAGTGGGCATTAAAACCCAATAAACCCGTGTGGGGGTGGGGCTTATTGAACACGCTATCGCCAATAACAGGCTCGACTTTCGCGCCAAAAATCGCCTTAACAGCCGCCTTTTCAAGCCCCAACACCCCTACCATCAACCTTACGGCCTCGCATCAATTTAGCTTACCAGAGCCACGTTCCATCGCTGAGTCGACTCAGCCGATACCCCCTAGACTCCAGGCCCAAGTTGATGATTGGGTACAACAGAGCTGGCAACATTTTTATTCTAAAATCCAGTGTGCAGGCAGTTTTGTGCGGCTCAGCAATATCATTGATCAACCCCTGTGGCGCATGAATAAGGGCGTACGATTAGGCCTTAAAGAAGGTCAGCAACTGTTGGTATTACCCCGAAATTATGAAACAGGCATCCTTAACCCCGGTTCCAGCAGTGCGCCAGTGGTCCTTAAAGTCACCCAAATACAGCCTCACTCTGCGTTATTACAACATTTAGCGGGGCCCAAAGACTTCGCCACGGGCGTCGCCCAAATAGTCATTTTTTAAATGCTAACCCGAAGCTAGAACAAGGAGCACTAATATGAACAAGACGATTAAATCGGCCCTGCTTGGCGCTAGCCTCAGTGTCAGCCTTATCGCTGCCCCCCTGTTCGCTGCGACCGAACAAACTCAGAGCCACCTGAAAACCTTACTCGGTGAATTGCTCCACCTTGAGCAACAACTAGAGGCAAGGGTCCCAGGCGAAGACACGATCCAACCCGGCGCTAATTACACCATCAAACCTGGTGATTCCTTAGGTGGCATTGCCAAACGTGCCTACGGCGATACCGACCTGAAACCAAGCTTGGTAATGCAGATGATGGTCGAGAACAACCCAACAGCCTTCTTTCGTAACAATGCCAATTTCATTTATGCTGGCAAAATTATACGCATTCCCAGTGTTGAGGATTTTAGAAACATGCTGTTTAGTGGCCAGAGTGATAGTTTGCTTACGCAAAACTCAGACAAGAGTCAGTGGATTCGTTTCCCTTAATCAAGGAAGGAGGGTTACCGATCTTTAGTAAGAATAAAGGCCGCAGTTTACAGAACGCGTTACGCGATTATGGCTTCCTTGCGAGACAAAGAGGCCAACTTTCGTTTTACCAGATGCAACAAATCATCTTCATCGTTCAGACCAAAGAAAATAAAGCGTAAACCTACAACCAAGTTAAGGCCATTACTATGGGCACGCATATGGCGTACTTCGCCGCTTGCCTTAGCACTAAACCCATCAACATTGAGCTCGATGTGCTTAATGGCTTTACCCACTTCTACATCATAGATATTAGCCTGCGGAATCAGCACCGAAGCGCCACCACCAGATACATCAATCACATCAATCTTTTGGCCACCAATGGTCATATTAATGTGTTCATCACGGGTGGCTGGCAAGCGCAATAAGTCACGTCGCTGTTTCACACTCACCTGCTCGGGCAGCTTGGCACTAAAGCCAAGACCTAGGTCAGATGCATTAACAAAACCCACTTCTACATCAAAGTAATGCACTCGCCCTTCGTGAAAAAACTCAACTCGAAGCTCACTTTTGGTTTCAATAATGGCTTTAAAATCGGGCTGACTCAACGGCTCCAATACGAGGGTGACATCATTACTGCTTGGTTTTTTCATCTTTGCAGGCTTATACACGACTTCTTGCAAACGATAGTCTGCCAGCGTCTGATCCTCCGCATCACCAAAACTAATGTAAAAAGAAAACTTGCGCACCTTGGCGGTCATAAAAAACTGATATAAGTCTTTAAAACCACTCATTTTAACTTCGTCTTTCAAAACAACCTCCTGGGCACCCGTGTTCGACTAACATCAAGCCCATTAAAAGAGCGCTGTAGTCTTCTTATCGACCAAAACAGGCTAAAATGAAGCCATTAATTAAGCTGCTTGCGCAATTGGTCAATATTAGTAGGAATAGTCAATGCAGCATATTTTTCTACACTAATGTGCTGTAACCTAAGCCGCAATGGGCTGCCTTGAGGCAGGTGTAAAAAGTACAAGGCGCTTTGGCCCATTTCTGGGCTTAAACCCATGGCCTGCGCCCATTGCTGCGTCAGCGCAAATAAGTTGTCATTGTTAGGCGCCGCCAGCACTGGCTGCTCAACGCTGTCTAGGTTTTCACCTGCCAACACTCGCTGGCACAATAGCTTATAGTGTTGGTTAAAACGGGGCTGCGTGGCTTGCCTAGGTAAACTTTTAAGCTCAAACCAGCCCGCTGCCCGGCCCGCATGGTACACCGCCGCGTGACTCCAAGCGTGATGGCTAGGCGCCGACGCATGGCGACACGCTTCGGCATAAGCCTGTTCTGGGGCGAGCAAACCAAAATTTTGCTGGCACTGATCCATTAACTGCAAAAATTCAGCAATCGAGGGCATCCAGCTGTATTGCCGCTTGGCCTGCTCTATAGCCAGTACCAGAATATCTTCACCATAGCCGACCAAACTTAACGCCCATTCACGTTTGGCAATGATAATTTCTTTGTCATCGTCAAACACGCTTTTAAACTTGTGGCCATAGATGGTCATAAACCGCGCAAACAACATATTCACCAAGGCACGCGTGGTTTGATCGGCCTGCGGTGGTGGCTGTGTGGCCGCTTTACCAGTCGGTATTTTTGATATCGAGGACGGATGCAGTAATACGTCGTCGGCGCTCTTTAGCAGCGAATCTAACTTCTTCATTGGATGTTTGAGTCTGTTGTTGCGTTTGTCGTTGCGCTCGGGCTTGAGCCGTTTGTTGTTGCACCTGCTCTTTTTTAACCCACTTTAAAAACTTTTGGTCCCAACCACCGGGCGTTTCACGACGCCCTTTGTCCATGTAATAAACCACAAATTCGTCTTTAATGCCGAGGGCAAAAGCTTCACTTATTTGATGTTGTTGTAACAAAATATTAACAATATTTGCCGACGGTTGCCATTCTAAGTCCATGTGACATAAATGCTGTTGCTGGGCTTCTTTGGCTGCAAACAGCCGTGTTAACTCATCTCCATCGTTGCGGTCCCAACCGCCACAGCCCCCCATCGACGGCACACTCGCCGCCGACTTCGGCGCTGCAGGTGGCACATGACCATAGTTTACTTGAGCGACAAGGCTGTGGGCATCAGAGGTTGGAGGGTTGGCACTGTTAGGGTTAGGGTTAAGATTTAATTCAATAGTCACCATGCCAGGACTAACAGGCTGTACTTGCAGCAACCCTAAGGCGGCCAACTGGGCTAACAACTGCGCTTGCCGCTGACGACTTAAACACAGGGCCCTGTCATACAAACGTTGTTCCTGCACGATAACCCGGCCTTGCCACGCGCCCACTAACTCAGTGGCTACCGCCAACATTAAGGCTTGTTCTAAACCGTAATCGCGGGCTAAACCTGGGGCAATAGATATATTAGGGGCCGACAGAGGCATGGATTAAAACTTCATACAATTTACTAAGGTCACCATTCTACCCCATGGCTATGCTAACATCGACAATCTTAGCTATCGATAACCACATTCTCATGCCTCAAAATCACATTATTGAACACCTACGCGCACACCAATCGATTCGCAAATTCACCACTCAAGCCGTACCTCAAGCACAGCTCGAAGAGTGTATAGCTGCGGGCCAAGCGGCGTCCAGTTCTAGTTTTGTGCAAGTCACTAGCGTCATTCAAGTGAACAACCCAAGCGCTAGAGCAAGCCTTGCCCAAGCGGCCGGAGGCCAAGCCTACGTGGAGAGTGCTGCTGTATTCTTAGTTTTTTGTGCAGACCTGCACAGGAACCAAAAAATCTGTGAATTAGAGCAACAAGTAATACCCACAGGCTTTGTGGAACAAACCCTGATCGGCACCGTTGATACTGCTTTATTTGCCCAAAATGTGATGCTTGCAGCACAAAGCGAAGGCTTAGGTGGGGTATTTATTGGTGGCCTAAGAAATCAGCCGACCGAAGTGTCAAAACTGCTCAACTTACCAGAGCAAGTGTATCCAGTGTTCGGTATGTGTCTAGGGTACCCAGACCAAGATCCAGGTCCAAAACCACGCTTGCCAGTCGCCTGCGTGCTGCACCAAGACCAATATCAAGCCATTGATGCAGATAGCCTTGCCGACTATAACCAGACCTTGAGTGACTATTACTTGCAGCGCACTCAAGGCAAGTCGTCGCTTAACTTTAGCCAACACATCATCAAAACGGTGACTAAAGAAGCCAGACCACACATGCTACCCTACTTGCAAAGCCAAGGCTTAGTCACGCGCTAAGACCGCAGGTTAATCTAGCTGACGGGCTTGAATAATATCGTACCATTGTGCAGGGCCCGTTTGATGCACTGAGGTACCACCCGCATCTACCGCCACTGTCACCGGCATGTCTTCTACGTCAAATTCGTAGATGGCTTCCATACCCATTTCGGGAAATGCCACCACTTTGGCACTTTTAATCGCTTTGGATACTAAATAAGCTGCACCACCCACAGCCATAAGATAAACTGCTTGGTGCTGTTTAATAGCATCAATGGCTATTTGGCCGCGCTCGGCTTTGCCAATCATGCCTAACAAACCCGTTTGCTCTAGCATGGTGCCGGTAAATTTATCCATGCGAGTAGCCGTAGTGGGTCCGGCCGGTCCAACCGCTTCCTCTCGCACTGGGTCAACAGGCCCTACGTAATAAATAAAACGGCCTTTTAGATCTACCGGCAAGGCTTCCCCTTGAGCCATCATATCCACCATCTTTTTATGGGCTGCATCACGGCCGGTCAACATTTTACCTGACAACAGTAAGGTTTCACCCGGCTGCCAAGTCAGCACATCGGCTGGTGTTACGCTATCTAAGTTGACTTTACGCGCGCCAGAGCCCGCATCCCAGGCAATATCGGGGTAATCATCCAAGCTCGGCGGCGTTTGTAAGCTCGGGCCAGAACCATCCAAAGCAAAGTGAGCGTGGCGGGTGGCGGCACAGTTAGGGATCATACACACGGGCAATGACGCCGCATGGGTAGGATAATCTAATACTTTAATGTCCAGTACTGTGGTTAAACCACCTAGACCTTGAGCACCAATACCTAAGTTATTCACACCTTCAAATAGCTCTAAGCGAAGTTCTTCGGCACGATTTTTTGCACCTCTAGCCTTGAGATCATGAATATCCACTGGATCCATAAGCGATTTTTTAGCCATCAAGGCGGCTTTTTCAGCCGTGCCACCGATACCTAAACCCAGCATACCCGGTGGGCACCAACCCGCGCCCATCGTCGGCACCGTCTTTAACACCCAATCAACAATACTGTCAGATGGGTTGAGCATCACCATTTTGCTCTTGTTTTCTGAACCGCCACCTTTAGCTGCAACCTGAACGTCGACCTTATTGCCTTTAACAATGGAGGTATGGATAACCGCTGGGGTATTGTCTTTGGTATTGGTACGCGAACCGGCCGGATCAGCAAGAATGGAGGCTCGTAGTTTATTGTCTGGGTGTAAATAAGCCCGTCGTACGCCTTCATTAACCATGTCGTCTAAACTCAGATCAGAATCCCATTGCACATCCATCCCCACCTCTACAAACACGGTAACGATGCCCGTGTCTTGGCATAAAGGACGCTTACCTTCAGCACACATACGTGAGTTGATGAGGATTTGTGCCATGGCGTCTTTGGCAGCTTGGGACTGTTCGCGCAAATAGGCTTCGTGTACCGCGTGTATAAAGTCCAGCGGGTGATAGTAAGAAATAAACTGCAGCGCATCTGCAACGCTATCGATAAGGTCTGCTTGGCGGATAATACTCATGAAAGGGTCCTTGATTGACGTAGGTAACCGGCCTAATTAAGTGCCCCATTATACCCCTGTCATGGACGTTAACCCACACAATCGTTTTCAACAAAGCAATTATGTGGGCTATACACGTTATTCCGACTTAGTTCCGTAAGTAATGTAGGTGTCTTCCACTGGAGACGCATCAGCTTTTTGCTGAGCCTCAAACTGAGCTTGCTCAAGGGCCAACTTCGCTCGCTCCAAGTCCAAGTAACGTTCTTGCTCTAAGGCAATCAGCGCCTGCATCTTGCCCACCAAGTCTTGATTGTGAATCTTCTTCATTTGAGATTCAAGACCATTAATGCGTTTTTGCAACTGCATCAACACTGCTTGCTGCGCCTTACTAGTCTTTTGTAGGTCAGCAAAACTACTCACAATTTGTTCATTAACACTACCTAACATCAACTGATTTTCTGCCGACTGCTGCGATGCAGCTTGCTGCGCTTGCGTGCCCACCTTACCCACGTGATGCATCACCTGTTCCAGCCTTTGACCTAACTGGTGATTCACATCAGCCACATCAAGCAATTGAGATTCAACCACCTTAACCCGGTCCATTTGACGCTCAAACTGTATTACCTTAGTGCCCATAGCAATACTAATGGCGGTGGCGTCTTTAACCGCACCCTGCAATACATAAAGCATGGCAGCACCGCTCAATAATCCCACTAGACCTAAGGTAATAATTAAGCCTAAAACATAGGTATTGGTTTTGCGTAAATCCTTGGCCATCTTATTGATGGTGGTGACGCTACCGAGTAGCATGTGAATGGATTGATTAGTGGAGTGTGCCGCTTCGTTAGCCGCGCCTGCCGCATCCAAGACGATTTCGGTTAAGCCTTCTATATCTGAGGCGCTCGCCAGCTTTTCATCTACGGCATCAACGCTTGAATCAATATCATTGTCGTCGACAACAATAAAACCATCGTCTTCAACTTCAGACTCAACAGTCTGGGCTTCTCGCGCACTTTCTACTGGGCCGTCATCCACAAGCAAATCGTCGTCTTCGTCGCCAAACAACAATACATCCTCATCCGCTGAGGCTTTACCAGAGGGTGGACGCAATGGCCGCATTAGCGGCGCCTGGTCTACAGTAGTTACTGACATTGCTGCGTCTTTTGTTTCTTCAAGGTCCGTGTCTTGCAGCACATCTGCCAACTGATCAGCAACTTGCTGCTCAAGTTCCTGTTGCGCAGGGTCCATCACAGCGCGGGCTTCCGCAGCTTCTTCTTCGGCTTGCTCAACCGACACCATCTCTAATTCTAGGGCCGGCTCGGCTGCTGCGGTTTCTGTCTCTTGTGTATCTTGGTCGCTCATAAGCTTAAAATCTCAATCGATCCCAAGCCGGTAGGGGAAATACGGGCTAGGACTTATCGTTACGCTCTTGTAACGCTTCGGTGTCCATAGTTATATCGGCAGATTTCGAGCGAATCTTAGACATTTTTTCGGCTAATCGACTAGAAAGCGCAGATTCCTCCGTTACGGCCGCTTGCTCAGGCTCAACTTCAGCGTTTACACCTAACGTAGATGTCGCGTTTGTGGCTATTGCTGGCCTACCTTCAAGGGCCACATCTTGCACTGCACCCTGCTGTCGACCATCCACGTTATCGTTGTTAGCCTGCCTGGCTTGGTGATGACCCATATTGGCCATGCCCACACGCACCTCGGAGTCAGCCCCCTGCAAGCTTGCTGAACCCGCTTGGGCCTGGGTTTGTTGCCCCATTTGAGCCTGCCCAACACATCGGCCTTTCTGATGGCCAAGGTCTGCCTCACCGGCATCCAAGCGTTTGGTTTCTTCACCCGCTAAACTCGATAATCCGGCTTGCTCCTCGGTCTGTTCAGCCATTTGTGCGCGGTCCGTTTGAGCCTCCGATTGATGACCCATCTGTGTATGGCCTGCCCCAACACCTTCGTGATGCCCCATCTGTGCATGGCCTGCCCCAACACCTTCGTGATGCCCCATCTGTGCATGGCCTGCCCCAACACCTTCGTGATGCCCCATCTGTGCATGGCCCGCCCCGGCTGACTCAACTTCGTCACCTGCCAAACTCGCAGACCCTGCCGCTACCTCTGCCCCATGACCCATGTGTGCGTGGCCAGCTTCCTGTAATTTTGTTTCTGTGCTCAACAAACGTACAGAACCCTCTACAGCGCCAGCATGATCGCCCATATTCGCTTGGCGTGCATCGTTTGTTGAGGGTGAAGAGTCTGCATCCAACTTTGTTTGATTGGCTGTAGAAGGTCTAAGGCCTTCTAGTTCGGTTTGTCCTGCGCTAACTTGCTGTCTAGGCGCATTGGCCAAAGCGGTCTTTTGAGCGGCTTTTAGGGCCCGCTTTTTGGCCAATTTGTGAGCTTCGACTTGTGCTTTGTGGGCAGCCGTCAAGCTGCCCACTTTGTTAGTTGGCGATTTTGCAGCGACTGACTTTTCCTCAGACGCCGAAAACCGACCCCAATTGTCAGCCAGTTCGCTTTCTTGGCCTTTCGTGTTTTTGGTACGTGTCTGGCTGGCCACAAAATCTGCCGCAGTCTGATACTTATTGGTGCTTTTTTTGCGCTCAGAAATACTAAACTCACGAGGTTTTTTAGTCGTCGTAACCCGTTTAAATAAATCTTTGTCAATTTCTTTCTTCACTAACGGCACCCCCCAATAGGCATAACCACAGCATCAAGTGATGAGTATATCGCTAAATGACGTCGCCGTCTTCGTTGTAACGATAGTCGGATGGCACTTCAGGGTTAGGCTGCAGCGGTGGTGCCGTGCCCGGGATTACAGCATTCATTTGGTAGACGTAGGCCAATACCTGGGCTACGGCTACAAATAGGCCTTCGGGTATCTCTTCATTAATTTCACTGGTGAAATAAAGTGCCCTTGCCAGCAGGGGCATACGCAACATTTGCACATGCTCTTGGTCCGCAATTTCCCTAATTCTTGCAGCCATTTCGCCCTGGCCTTTAGCTAAAACCACTGGTGCTCCAGCCCCAGCTTGGTCGTAGACTAAAGCCACTGCAAAGTGTTGCGGGTTGGTAATCACCACATCGGCATTAGGCACCTCATCCAGCATCCTACCCATAGCCATTTCCCGTTGCCGCTGGCGCACTTGAGCTTTAACTTCTGGACGGCCCTCCATTTCCTTCATTTCATCTTTAATGTCTTGTATCGACATTTTTAGCTTTTCGGTGTGGCTGTATATTTGGTAAGGCACATCAATGCCTGCAATCACCATTAACGACAAACAAATATAGAAAAATGCCCACAACAAAATCATGCCGCCTTCGGCCATGGCCATACCCAAAGGCATTTGTCCCAAGGCCATCAGATGATCGATTTGCGAAACCACCACTAAGTAGCCAATGCCAGCCACTAGCAAGAACTTAATAAGCGCCTTAACCAACTCCATTAGCGCTTGGGTACCAAGCATACGCTTAAGGCCAGACAAAGGGTTGAGTTTATTAGCTTTAAAACCAATGGCTTTGGTGGAAAACAACCATCCACCAATCAGAGCAGGCGTAACCAACGCCAACACTAAGGTTAACAGCAAGAACGGCATCACCGCTAAGATGCCTTGCACCAAACGACTCAGAAGCACACTTGGAAAGCGCTGGGTGTCCATCAACAAGGCGCGATCTATGGTCAGTGCATCAATCAACATTTCGGTGATATTGTCGATAATGGAGTCGCCGGTCAGCAGCAAAAACGCCGCACCAAACACCATAATAATAGCCATGGAGAGTTCTTTTGATCGCGGAACTTGGCCATCTTCGCGGGATTTTTCGAGCTTCTTGGCTGTGGGTTGTTCTGTTTTTTCCTGGGAACTGTCTTCAGACATAGTGGCATTCTTTAAGGTCGCTTAGGCGATACCTAAAAGCCTCCTGATCTGCTGAAAAGATTCAAACCAAAGGCTCTCTACATTACCCATAAAGGTGGGTAACAAGACGATTAACACAACAATGCCCATTAATAAGGTCAGCGGAAAACCCACCGCAAACACGTTAAGGCTAGGTGCAGCACGAGAAATGACACCCATAGCCGAATTGGTTAACAACAATATAATCATGGCCGGCAAGGCGATCATGGCGGCGCCAGTAAACAGCAAAATGGACCACTGCAACAGATCCCACACCATGGCAATGTCGAATTTAGAGGGACCCAACGCAATGGGCCATAACCGAAAGCTATCCAGCAACAATTCGATGAGTATGAGATGGCCGCCAATAGACACAAACACCAAGGTGGCCAAAATCACTAAAAACTGAGACACAACCGGTGTTTGTACACCGCTGTTAGGGTCCACCATCATGGCAAAACCTAAACCCATAGACAGGGATATAAACTCGCCGGCCGCACTCACAGCGGTGAACACAATTTGTAATATCAGCCCCATCATCACGCCAATGATCACCTGCTCCATTAATAGCAGCAACCCCGTGCCCGACAAGACGTCAATCACAGGCCAATCGTACAATGGGTAAATCATGATAGTAAGCACTAACCCCAAACTAATACGCAAGGTGGTATTAACGCTCATTGCAGAAAACATAGGTGCAGCCATGAGGCAGGCACTAATGCGCGTCATGGGCCACAAAAAGGTGTAGATTAGGGCTAAAACGTCATCCCAAACGGCAAACATAAGCTAACCAATAAGCCCTGGAATGCGCCCAATAAGGCGCGTAGCAAAGTCTGTAAGCACGGTGATTTGCCATGACCCAAACAGGTAAAGAACTAGCGTCAAGGCCACTAATTTGGGGATAAAACTCAACGTCATTTCGTTAATTGAGGTGGCGGCTTGCACAATACCAATCAACAAACCCACCACTAACGCGACCAATAACATAGGCGCAGCAATACTCGCGGTGACCAACAAGGCTTCGCGGCCAATATCTAATACAGTACCTTGATCCATAATTTGTCTCTACGTCAGGTGTAAAAACTGCTGGCAAGGGTGCCCAAAATGAGCGCCCAACCATCGATCAATACAAACATCATAATTTTAAAGGGTAGGGAAATCATCATCGGCGACAACATCATCATACCCATGGACATGAGCACACTGGCCACCACTAAATCGATGATTACAAATGGCACAAATATTAGAAAGCCAATTTGAAACGCGGTTTTTAACTCGCTGGTTAAAAACGCAGGAATGAGCATTTGCATGGGCACAATTTCTGGCCCTTGAAAGTCTTGCTGACCCGAAATTTGCGCAAACAATTCAATGTCTGACTCACGGGTTTGCTTGAGCATAAACTCTCGTAACGGCTGCTGTGCCACCTCAAACGCTTGCATAAAATCAGCGTCATCATTTAAATAGGGCTGAATAGCCGTGTCGTTGATTTGGGTAAATACTGGCGCCATAATGAACAAGGTTAAAAACAAGGCCAAACCCAATAGCACTTGATTAGGTGGGGTTTGGTTGGTTCCTAAGGCTTGCCGCAATATAGACAGAACGATAATAATACGGGCAAAAGAGGTCATCATGAGCAGGATTGCTGGCAACATCGTCAGCAAGGTCATGAGGGCTAAAATTTGTAAGGTTAAGCTGTATTCTTGGGTGCCGTCAGCGTTGGTTTCCACCACCACCCCGGGTAATAAACTTTCTGCTGCGCTCACCTGTGGGGCAAGTATGGCTAATAACAAAAAGCTGATTGGCACCAACCAGCGGATGAAACCCATCATGAAGCATCCTTTTCTAAGCTGAATTTTTTAGGCTCTAGTTCGGTAAGCAGGCGAATATTGTGTGCCGTAACGCCTAACAACAAGGTTTTTCCATCCACCTCGACCATTAACAGCTTGTCGCGACTTCCCAAGGCCATGGCTTCAACAAAGCGCATGCGACGCCCCCCTTGAGGCCGGCGCTGCATAAACCAACGGGCACCGTAAACCATCGTCAACAAGATGGCCAATACCAGCAATAAACTGCCAATCGACTGTAATAATAGCTGGGTGTCACCTAACATAAATGTACAACCTAAATTTTACGAATACGGTCAGCCGCATCAAGCACCTGGGTTAAGCGAATACCATAACGCTCATTAACCACCACCACTTCGCCTTTAGCAATCACGGTGTTGTTCACACATACATCAATGGATTCACCAGCTAAGCGGTCAAATTCCACCACACTACCTTCACTCAGACGTAATAAATCCTTAATTTTTAGGGATGAACGCCCAACTTCTGCAGACAAAACAACGGGGATGTTTTGTAATACATCTAGGTCTAGTTCATCTTCAAACGTGGACAATGCCGCCGGCGCTGCTAATTCTTCTTCGCTCACATTGATATCCTCTGTGTGTTTGCTATTAGAGACAAGTTAGTCCCATAAGTCCACTTCATAATCTTCCATAACTACTTCGCCCATGATTTTAACGGCCGCATGGCCGTTAGAGCTGCCATAAACACCACTAAATAACGGAATACCCTCAGAGGTGACCGTCACCGTTTCTGGCATCTTGATAGGAATTACATCGCCTGCCTTGAGGTTACGTAACTCCAACAGGCTAATTTGAGGCGTGGCTAAATTCGACTTGATATCAAGATCAACATTTTCTATAGCCACTTTAAGGTAGTTATTCCAAATACGCTCGTCATCAATATCGGCATCGCCAATCACTTGGTTGCGCAATAATTCGCGAATCGGCTTCATGGCGGCGTAAGGGTAGATCACCTGCACACTGCCATTAATATCGTGAGCCATGTCGATATTAAATTTATTCACAATCACCAGATCATTTTCTTCCACAATGCTAGTGAACTGGGGGTTCACTTCTGAGTTGATAAACTCAAAGGCCACCGTGTATAAGGGTGCCCACGCCGCTTTCATGTCTTGGAACACACGTTGTAAAATCATTTGAATAATACGGTATTCGGTGGGCGTAAAATCACGAATGCCTGATATTTCGGTATGGGAGCCCGCGCCACCAAAAAAGCTGTCTAGGGAGTTAAAAATCAACTGCGGGTCGATAATAATTAACATGGAGCCACGCAAGGGTGGGATTTTAACCACATTAAGAGAAATCGGGGTACTGAGACTCGCCATGTGAGTAGAAAAACGCTCTACATCCACCGGTTGCGATTCGATTTTTGGCTGATATCGCAACAGACTCTTCAAGCTGATACGAAATAACCGTGCAAACCGCTCGTTGATCATATCCAACGAGCCTAAGTGTGACGTAAGGGTACTGTCCTCACTGGCAATGTCGTACTTGTCTGCGTCCGCATCTAAGTTATATGCTTCGCCCTCATCACCTTGGTCCATTTCGACCAAGGCTTGAATTTCTTCTTCCGAGAGCAGTTCATTATCACTCATGCTGCCAAAACTCCTAACAAAACTAGACTACTGAATTACAAATTCGGTAAAGAACACTTCTTCGATGCCACCAAAGTCTTCATACCCAATCAGCACTTGGTTCATGCGTGACTTAAGCACGTTAGCCAGCTTTTGTTTGTCGGTCACCGTCGCCAACTGGTCTTTACTGTAGGTGGAAACTTCCATGATAATGGCCGAACGTAATGCTAGCTCATGCTTGTACACATTATCTACCACGCGTTGATCATAGTGCGTCATAAAGCCCATAGTAAACTGACAAAACTGCTTACTACCGGTTAAGTTAACCGTAAACTTGCGTTCCATTTCGTTGTAGAGCTGGTCAAACTTTTGACCTTCTGGCAATTCTTTAGCCACTTTGTCTAACGGCTTAGGAGCGTTTGGATCCACTGTTTCACCATCTGCGCCACCATCAGCCTGTAATTCAGACACCACATTGCCCGCTTCGTCAACGATGACGGTTTTGGGATCAAAAAAGCCAGTCAAAAACAAGGTAGCACCAATACTGATGGCAATCAGTAGAATACCAATAATTACAAACAGTAGTATTTTAACAATACCGCCTTTTTTCTTCTCTTCGCCTTCTACTGCTTCTTCGTCTGCCATGGCTTGGTTTCCTTCTGTTAACGTAATTCTATGGGTTACGGGTGTGGCCGCTTAGGCCCTGCCTATGCAAAGGTGTCTAAGTCACCATCGTGGGTACTGGATTTAACGGCTGTTTCTGGCGCACCTAGTGTTGGTGCATCCTTAGCTTGGCTTAATTGCCAATCAGGTTGCTCTAGGTGTGTTTGATGCTGGCCTTTGTTCTCGCTACCTACCGACACATCCGCCAACTGCAAGCCACTTTGTTCTAACTGTTCTCGTAACCGGGGTAAGCTCGCTTCTAACAACTCACGCACCGCCGCATTACCGCTCAACAGCTGGGTTTGCAATACACCCTCTTCCATCACCAAGTTGACACTCACTTGGCCCAAGTGTGCAGGCTTAAGCGACAAGCTGGCTTGCCAGCGGCCTTCCATCACCATACGTTGTAACTGCTGGCCCATTTGATCCTGCATTTGTCTGGCGGCCTGTTGCGCACCAACATCACCCAGTAAAGCGTCAGTAAAACGCTGACCTAAGTCGATGCTTGCAGATTCCGGGGCTATGCTCGCTGCATGCAATTGGGCCGCGGCCTTAAAATTGGCCCCAGTGTAACTACCCAAGGCTTGTGGTTCCAGCCCATTGGCGGCTTTAGTTGCCCCTTGACTCAGCAAGTTTAGTTGATCCATTTTTTGCACCAATGGCGCTGCCACTTGAATAGACGCAAATACCACTGTTGTTGCGGTGGCAGCCCCTAGAGTTGCCTTGTGGCTAGTATTAACATTGGCAGATTCATTAGCCACACGCATTTGGCGCTGTTGCAAAAAGCGTTGCGCACTTATTTGTACTTGTGACTGCACTGCAATGGGTGTTGCCTGGGAGGCGGGCTGCGTCGTGTTTTTGACCATGGGTTGTTGACGAACTCGAATCACGTCGTCGTCGCCTAAAGGTAGCAATTTCTCCTGCGTGGGCGCCGCTTGAGAAGCGGCAGCTTGCATTGGTGGCACTGGAGCCTTCACAGCAACCGAGCTAACTTGTGGCTCTAGTTTCACTTGTGGCTCTAGTTTCACTTGTGGCTCTAGTTTCACTTGTGGCTCTAGTTTCACTTGTGGCTCTAGTTTCACTTGTGGCTCTAGTTTCACTTGTGGCTCTAGTTTGACTTGTGGCTCTAGTTTCACTTGTGACTCTAGTTTCACTTGTGGCTCTAGTTTCACTTGTGGCTCTAGTTTCACTTGTGGCTCTAGTTTCACTTGTGGCTCTAGTTTCATTTGTGGCTCTAGTTTCATTTGTGGCTCTAGTTTCACTTGTGGCTCTAGTTTCACTTGTGGCTCTAGTTTGACTTGTGGCTCTAGTTTCACTTGTGGCTCTAGTTTCACTTGTGGCTCTAGTTTCACTTGTGGCTCTAGTTTCACTTGTGGCTCTAGTTTCACTTGTGGCTCTAGTTTCACTTGTGGCTCTATTGGCGCCCTAGTAGATAATTCGACTGCCGGCTTTTGTGCCTGCACCTGGCCTGTGTTAAAACCCATACCGAGCACTGGCGCTTGAACAGTTTGAGGCGATGACGGTGTTACGGTAGTAGTAGAGGCGGTGGCATCTAGCACCAATTTAGCCACGGCGGGATCAATACCCAGTTGCTGAGACAAGCTGTATAATTGTTGTTCACTCACTTTAATCGGGGCTGCGGTTTGCCGTCCCACTTCAGCTGTTCCACTGACCAGTGTATTGATCGGCATGTCAGTCGCAGGTTGTAGCTGAGTGATAAAGCTCAAGTCATCTATTTGATCTTGCTGTTCGGCTGTAAGGCTTGCCAAAGTTTGGCTCTGCACTTGCTGCTGGTGCAGCGTAGTCATTGCCACAAGCGGCAACGCATTGCCACTCGGCAGACTGTTGCCGCCTAATTTAGGTTCGCTGAGGCTGGTTTTTTGATCACCCAAAACCTGCTCAAACAAGCCCGCTGGCGCGGCTTTTTTGGTGGCTGAGGGTAAGCCTGCCCCAGTGGGGGCGGTTGCCTTAAGCAAATTTAGCAAATCTATTTGGGCCATTGTAATGAGCCTGCGCCAGTGTCGGTTAATCGTCAAACCAGCCCCAACCGGAGCCAATTAGGTCCTTTCGTTAGAAAAAACCCAGTATTCATTACTTAAATGCAAGAATCGGACCAGAGTTATTTTGACACTATGACTTAGTATTCCTATGAGAAAAAATGGCATCCATTTGCTTGTTATCGAGGGCTTTATTGGCCGCCAACTGCTCCACTTGGGCTTTTTGAGTGAGTTTGTCGCTCATGCGAGATTTTTGCAAGCGTTGCATAGTTTCTGCCTGTGCATGCTGCAATTGAAGCTCTAGCCCTTGGCGTTGGCGTAACTGATCCACTTCCATCTGCATCAACTGCTGCAAGAACTTACGCGTACGCAACAGCTTGTCTGTGGTACAGGATTGTTGCTGAAACTGCAGTAGATCTTGCTGATAATCCTGTTGATATTGCTTAACCTGAACTACCGAGGCATCAATATCGTCAATCATTTGCCTAATTTTTAATTCGCCTGCTAAGGCTTGCTCATATTGTTGGTGCTGAATTTTACCTAAATTGGTAAAGCGTTCAATTTTATTAGCCGCCATGATACAACTCCTATATTTGCTGCAATCGCAGCATTAACAAGGTTAAGGCATGGCCTGCAGGGTTTCTGATTGTTGGAATTCGTGTTGCGGCGGTTGCGCTAATACTTGTAAATGATCAACGCTAGCAGCCAAATCACACGACTCATGCATTCCTTGCTGCAAGAATCGGTCCATGTCTAACTTTTTGTCCAAGGCCTGATCTAACACTATATTTTTTCCAGCTTGATATGCGCCCACGGTAATCAAGTCCTGGTTTTCCGCATAACTACTCAACCATTGACGTAATTGCTGACCAGCTTGTTTCTGCCCCAAGCCCTGTAATGCCGGCGCTAATCGGCTAATCGACTGATTAACATCAATAGCCGGATAATGCCCCGCACCCGCTAAATCGCGACTCAAGACAAGATGACCATCCAGCACCGAGCGGGCTGCATCTACGATAGGGTCTTGTTGGTCATCGCCTTCTGCTAATACCGTGTAGAACGCCGTAATGGCACCTTGATTGGCACTGTGACCATTACCAGCACGCTCCATCAAATTAGGAATTAAGGTAAACACAGACGGGGTATAACCTTTGGTGGTGGGTGGCTCACCAATAGCCAACCCGATTTCTCGTTGTGCCTGTGCCACCCTAGAGATCGAATCCATCAGCAATAAAACCGAGCGCCCCTGATCTCTAAAATATTCGGCAATAGTGGTGGCAAGGCGAGCCGCGTGTAATCGGGTGACCGGCGACGTATCACCAGGTGCCGCCACTACCACCGACCGAGACAAACCTTCTTCACCCAAAGAGTCCAGCACAAATTCTTGCACCTCACGGCCGCGCTCACCAATCAGACCGATAACAATAACGTCGGCCTGAGTAAATCGCGTCATCATACCCATCAACACACTCTTACCTACGCCCGATCCCGCCATTAGGCCTAAACGTTGGCCGCAACCTACTGTCAGCAGCGCATTAATGCTACGCACACCCACATCTAACGGTTGATCAATAGGTCTGCGCATCAGCGGGTTAATGGGCTCACCTCGGATATTACGGTATTCGTCGGCGACGATAGGCGGCCCACCATCCAATGGCTGGCCCATGCCATCAAGCACCCGCCCCAGCATGGACGGACTCATGGCCGTATTGTTCGACCGCGTTTGCGGCTTTACCTTAAATCCAGCGGCAATGCCTTGCACGCTGCCAAAAGGCATGAGTAATAATTTGTCATCGCCAAATCCCACCACTTCTGCGGTTAATACCTGGCCTTGCGGTCCAATAATGTCGCAATAGGAGCCCACCGGCGCATTGACGCCAGAGGCTTCTAGGGTGAGGCCCACAACTCGCGTAAGCACACCTTGCGACTGGGGTTTGGGCAATTGCACTTGCGACAAGGTTTGCGCCAATTTGTCGGCTAAGCTACTCATCGACCGGCTCTTGCTGCTCGTCGGTTTGGGGTTCATCAGCTGGTGATTCTAGTTCTGGCTCAACGACCGCGTCAGCGTGTTCAACGGACACAGCTTCTGCTTCTATCTGAGGATCTGGTCCTGGTTGAGGCTCTGGTTGTAGCTGATGCTCTAGATCCATTAAGTCCAATGGTGTAACAACTGCGTCATCCACAAAACCTAAGGCTTGTTGCGACAACTGAGCTAACCGATCTTGCACTAGGTCTTCCACCCAACTGCCTTGTTGTTCAACCTTCACACTACCGATGCCGACCTCATTATTAGGTCGTAAGGTAACTTGCTCTGGTAACTTATTAGCGGCTTGCAAACGCTCGAATTCCGCCGGGTTGAGGTGCACCTGTATGCTGCTTTGAGATTGATGTAATTGCTCCATATTTAACCGCACCAACCGTTCAATGGCCTGAGTCGATAAACTTAACTCGCCCCTCACCAACTGTTTAGCCATATGTAAGGCCAGCGCTTGCATGGGTTGAAGTAGCTCATCACTCAAGGTATTAGTCACCGCCGCCAAGCTAGTTAAGGCTTGTTGCAACTCCAGATCACGCTGCTGCATCAGTTCTTGAGCTTGCTGCTGGCCTGCGGCCTGGCCTTTAATTTCACCTTCAGACTGACCTAATGAAAGGCCTTTTTCGTAGCCTTCTTCATAACCAGCGTCGTAACCCTCGGCATGGCCAGGGGTCGTCATCGACGCTGTTGTAGTCTCTGCCTCTGTGTCACCAAAGCCATCACCAGCGATGGATGAAAAACCAGCACCTGCGGCTTCATGAGGTGCTGCAAACACCTGCCAATCTTCATTTTTGGCTTGTACTTGGCTCATTACCGACACCTCGGCCGTCGCAAAGTTACCCGACGCTGGAGCGCGAGTAGGGGAGGTTAAAGAGAAGAATGGTGCAAACTCCACCCCCGCACCAGACAAGGGCGTGTTCCAGGCCTGGTACTCGTTTGCCAGGCCTTGCTTCACCACGCGATCAGACAAAGTCTGCTCCGCCACCTAGCATCATCTCGCCGGCGTCAGATAAACGTCTTGCAGTACGTAAAATATCCTTCTGCGCTTCTTCAACTTCACTGATCCGCATGGGGCCTTTGGCTTCCATGTCATCCAAGAATAGCTCGCCAGCGCGCTTCGACATATTCTCCAAGAATTTGTCTTTAACCAGATCATCAGCGCCCTTCAGAGCCACCATGAGCAAATCGGTTTCAATGTTACGAATAAGCACCTGAATACTCCGAGCATCCACCCCTTCAAGGTTATCAAAGACAAACATATTGTCTTGGATACGGCCGGTGAGGTCTTCATCACGTTCCATCAAATTACCCATAATCTGAGTTTCCATCTCAGACTTGGTAAAGTTCATAATTTTAGCCGCCTGGGTCACACCACCCACGTTGGAGGACTTCACCGCAGAATTACTGGAGAACTGTTTTTGCATGATGGTTTCAAGTTCTTCCAAGGCTTCAGGTTGAATGGTTTCTAACTGCGCCACGCGCATGATGATTTCTGGGCGTAATTCTTCAGGTAAAAAGTGTAATACGTCGGCTGCCAATTCGTGTTCCAAGAAAGACACAATAATTGAGATGATTTGCGGGTGTTCGCCACGAATCATCTCGGCGATGGAGCGTGAGTCCATCCAATTTAGAATATCTAAGCCGCGACTCGCCCGTGTAGGGATAATACGGTTGAGTACACTGGCGGCTTTGTCTTCACCCAAGGCCTTAGTAAGCACTCGCTGTACATAATCGCTGGTGCCCATCGACAGGTTAGTTTGTTGCTTCATGGTAAGTACAAACTCATCCAGCACTAGGTCTACCGCTCCTTGTGATACGTTAGCCACCGACACCATAGCCGCACCCAAATGCTGCACTTCACGGGGTGGTAAATGACTGATGACGTTGGCCGCCTCTTCTTCACCCAGCACCATCATTATAATGGCGGTTTTTTGGGTGTTGGAGAGGGTTTTAAACTCTTCGTCGTCCTTCAAATCCATGGTGGGTTCTACATTTTGTTTTTTATTAGCCATACAATTTTCTCATGCCTCGACGGGTTATGGTTGCTATAACCCACCTTAAAGGTCTTGCTTAACCCAAGTGCTCATCACACCTGCTACACGCTTAGAGTCTTCTGTTACTAACATGCGCATCAGTGCCACTTTATCATCATAACTGTTGGCCGTGTCGAGCATATCCATGGAAATATTCGATTTCTTCGGTCTCATGCGAGCCTTCATCTCTTCAATGGTTTCGCCTTCAATTCTGGGTTCAGCCTCTAGCGGGGCTGGGGGCATTTGGTTACCGTTGGCATCAACACTGCCCTCTAGGGCGGATTCGGCTACTACAACCTTAGGGCTTACCAAGTTTTTAATGACTGGTCTCAGTACTACCAAGATAAATACCAAGGCTAAAATGGCTAACAAAATTTGGCGTATCAGGTCTTGTACCCAAGTTTGTTCCCACACGGGCACGTCTGGGATCACCATTTCTGGTTGAAACGCCATGCCAATCACGGTGACGTTATCGCCCCGTTGATCGTCAAAGCCCACCGCCGTTTTAACTAAACTTTGGAACTGCGCCACTTGCTCCGCGGTAAGGGTTTGCCGAACTTCATCACCCGCTTCGTTAACCGTGAGAGGCTCATCAATCACCACCGAAATGCTTAATCGTTTAAGCTCTCCCGTGGCCAATTTAGTGTGTTGAATCGTACGGTCGATCTCGTAATTTCGGGTACGGTTGAGGGCCCCGGTTGTATCGCTGGTTGCAAGACCGCTGGTCGCAATAGGTAAAGTCTCCGATTGATTTTCTGCCAATACTGGGTCTTTAGGCGGCTCGTTAGATAAGCTACCCGGCACACCTTCGCCAGACACACCATTTTTATTGCCCTCGCCTTGCGACAACTGCTCACTGCGAATAGAAATGGTATTCGGGTTAAAATTCTCTTGCGTCATTTCTTGTACCGTAAAGTCCATGTCGGCATTCACTTCGGCACGTAACTTATTGGCACCCACCAAGGGGCCCAACAACGACTGAATACGTTGCTGGTACATCTTTTCTAATTTATTACGATAGCTTAACTGCTTATCGCTCATGCCTAAACCACTCATGTCTTGGTCGTCTGCCAACAAATTACCAAACTGGTCCACTACTGACACGTTGCTGGCTTGTAAATATGGCACGCTAGAAGCCACCATGTGCACTACGGCCTGAGCTTGTGCGTCTGACAAACGACGGCCTTGGGCTAAGGTTAAAATAACCGAAGCCGTAGGCTCCACACGATTACGTACAAATACCGACTGTTTAGGCACGGCTAAATGCACACGGGCATGTTGCACCGCTTGAATACTACTAATGGAATGGGCCAACTCTTCTTCAATGGCGAGTTGGTAACGTTTTTGCTCAATAAACTGACTTGTGCCCATGGACTGCTGGTCGCGGATCATGGCAAACCCGTCGTTGGCCGTGGCTGGGATACCCTGACTTGCCAACACCATTTTTGCCTCATGGTATTGATCACTGGGCACACTCACAGAGCCACTGGCAGCGTCTATTTCTACTGGCATACCGGCTTTTTGTAGGCTCTCATAGGCCGCGGCTTGGTCGACACTGCTCATGCCCGGAAATAAAGGTCGATAACTGGCCTTATTGATTTGCATAAATACCATCACCATCACCAACAAGGCAAATATAGAAACTGCCAAAGGCAAGGTTCTACGCACCGCAGGCTGAGCTAAAAATTCGGCCCACATACCGTGTGTTGGCTGGGTAGCACCTGTGGGTAACGCCGCTGGGTTGATTGTAGTTTCGGCCATGAGATTATCCTAAATCGTGTCAGTATCTTGGGGTTTAAACGGGCATTTTCATGATGTCTTGATAGGCAGACAAGACTTTGTTTCTTACTTGCAAGGTGGCTTGATAGGCCATGGATGACTTTTGCATGCTGAGCATGACGTCGGCCAGAGGAATATCAGCGCCACGGTCATAGGCTTCAGCCATGGTTTTTGCCGTCATCTGGGTTTCGTTCACGGCCTTCAAACTGTCGGCCATGGCCGTGCCGAAACTGGATCCAGACCCAACTTCGGTAATATTGGCTATGCTCGGAGATTGCGTTTGCGACTGGCCCGCCATGATACGCATTTGGTTGATCATGCCTTGCATTGAGTTAACGTCGTTTACATTCATATTAAGTTTCTCTTTGATCAACGGGATTAGCGAGGAATTGCCAGACCAAGATCTTTCATCTTGGCTAATTTATAACGCAATGTCCGTGGACTAATACCGAGTTCTAGCGCGGCATCTTTACGGCTACCATTAAGTCGGTCTAAGGTGCTTAAAATCATTTTTTGTTCACTGTCTCGGGCCACATCAGATAGTCCCCGAGCTTGTGTCTCCGCTGTCGCAAAGCCACCGTCGGTACCCGTGGCTTGGAATACTTGATATTGCTCTTCTGGCACTTCTACGGCTACCGGCATGGCTTCCATTTGCGGTATTTGTTGCATAAAGTCATCAAGCCCATCATCCACCAGTAGATGCTCCATACCGATCACGCCACCGACAGCCAACACCAACGCGCGCTGCACCACATTTTCTAATTCGCGCACATTGCCAGGCCAAGCATAGGATTGTAAAAACTCAAGTGCCGCCGCACCAAACTTAGCGTTAACCGCCATAGCGCCCATGCTGCCACGGTGACGTTGCAACAGAAATTGAGCAATTGGCAAAATATCCTGCGGGCGATCTTTAAGAGGGAGCAGTTTCAACGGGAATACATTAATTCGGTAATAGAGGTCTTCACGAAAGCGCTGGTCCAGCACCTCCTGTTGTAAATTACGGTTGGTGGCCGCAATAATACGGGCGTCTAATTTAATCACCTCAGTGCCACCCAAACGTTTTAATTCTTTCTCTTGCAGTACCCGTAACAACTTAGCTTGCAGGGCAAACGGCAATTCGCCCACTTCATCAAGAAATAAAGTGCCACCTTGCGCTTGCTCAAACAACCCTAAGTAACGCGCATGGGCACCGGTAAAAGAGCCTTTTTCATGGCCAAAGAGCATGTCTTCAAGCATGGTTTCGGGAATAGACGCACAGTTAACAGCCACAAATTCGCCGCCTTTCCGGGGCGAAGCTTGATGAATATGGTTAGCCAATACCTCTTTACCAGCACCCGATTCGCCTCCAATCAACACGGTAACATCGGTTTGGGCTACCCGCTCAGACAAAGCCAACAACTGCTGACTACGTACATCGCGGCAAATAAAACCCTGCGGGCGCTGCTCAACCAGTTGAGTTAAATAACGTTTAAAGCGACCGGGTTCAATCGGCAAGGTAAGGGCATTTTTAGCCCCGAGAGCCATCGCATCTACAGCAGTGGCTACATCGTTAGCCTCTACCAATACCAATACGCTAGCACGCTGCAGCGCTGCAGCCAACTGGGTGAATACCACGGCTAGCGGCACTTGTAGGTTAGTGGCATTAATCACCAACAAATCCACACAGCTACGCCCCAACACCATCGCCAACTCATTAAGGTCGCGGACCGGCAAGGCCGCCATGCCGGCACCGTTGGCCAATTCGGCCAACATGTCCAAACCGGTGTCCTGGTTGTCTAGCAGTGCGACTGTTGTGTGTGAGTGGGGCATCATTGCTTCCGTTTGTATTGGGCCTAATTAAGGCGGTCAACTATTCACAAACTTAAATGCAATTTCAGTGCCATGTATATAAAACAACACTAATCAATTGTTTTATATACGATTTATAGGGTTATTAAGATGTCTTAGAATAACAACAAAGGTTTGATCGACGGGAACCCGTCATAATTAACCAACTTCTAGAAGCTGGTATTTTTTGATTTTTTCTATCAGTGTCGTACGCCTGACACTGAGTAAATCCGACGCTTTACTCACATTACCAAAGGTTGCATTAAGCGCCTTTTGAATGAGCTGCGTTTCTACCGCAATGAGTTGCTGCTTCAAGTCACAACCCTGACTAATATCAATACCTGATACTAATACGTCGGCCAATTGCTCTGTATCCGCAGGCACGTCTGCAGCAGACATGGGCTCAAACAAACTCGGTGGCACAGGCACGGCTACTACAGGTGTCTGAGGCTGAAGGCTAAGCTCAGCCTGCCCCTCAATGGCCATCATATCCGACACCAGCATAAAGGCACTGGGCTGAATTTGCTGCAAACTAATTTCGGTATTGGGGTGCAAAATACTCATACGCTCTACTAAATTACGCAGTTCACGGCAATTGCCCTTCCACTCGCGCTGCATTACCTCGTGGGCTGCAGCAGCCGATAACGACACCGGCGGTTCATCACCAAAACACAGGTCTTTGGCAAAATGATCCCATAACAACAAAATGTCTGTACCACGATCACGCAAGGGGGGCATTTGAATGGGGAATACATTGAGGCGGTAATACAAGTCTTCGCGAAAGTCTCGCTCGGCCACTTTATCGGCCAAGTTCTGGTGGGTGGCCGCTACAATACGCACATCAACCGCACGGGGCTTTTCGCTGCCCACCCGATCAATAACATGCTCTTGTAACACCCGTAGCAGTTTAACTTGCATATTGAGCGGCATTTCGCCAATTTCGTCGAGTAATAACGTGCCATGATCCGCCAGCTCAAAACGGCCTTTGTGCGCACTAGACGCCCCAGAAAAGGCGCCCTTTTCGTGGCCAAACAATTCACTTTCTAATAATTCAGCCGGAATGGCACCACAGTTAACGGGGACATAAGCAAAGTCGCTGCGGGGGGACTCTTGATGGATGGCTTGGGCAACTAACTCTTTGCCGGTACCCGATTCGCCTAAGATCAATACCGATGCATTAGACCGAGCCACCTGCTGGATCAAATGCTTCACTTGCTGCATAGGTGCTGAGTTGCCTAACAGTAAAGAATCGGTAATTGACATAGATCAAACTCTACAAACTAGAACCGTCAAAATACCGACATATTCAATTCAGTGCAAGTAAAACACTTGATTACTTTGTAACCAAGTGTATCAGTGGCTAGTTAACCTTTTGCATATAGTGCATGTCCAAAGGGATTTTTTCCCAGGACCCACGAATATCTTTCAACATATTTTGAATACCTTGAATGGTCTCAGCGTCATTTTTGAACGCAGCCTTAAACAATTCTTGCGCCATGTATTGATACAAGGAGTACAAGTTGTCTGCCAGTTCGCTATCAGAATTCATATCCAAACAATCACGCATGCCATAGATAATGGCGATTGAACGCGTGTTTTGCTTACCCCGTAGTTCAATATTTTTCTGCTGAATAGCACCAATGGTCATGCTCGTGGCTTCAATAGCCCCATCAAATAACATCAGTACCAACTGGTGTGGTGAGGCATACATGGTTTGAGCATCGTTCTTTATTTGTCCATATTGGGCCAAGGCTGCGATAGCGTTCATCTTAGTGTTCCTTTGATATATAGGCTTACAATATATATATCGTCAGGAATCACATTATCCTTAGCACTTTATGTGATATTTTTAAGGGATTTAACCAAACTCACTTGGTGCTCATTGGGAGTAATCTGCGCCCAGCTTTCTCTAACGGTCTTCAATAACGACTGAACATTTTCAATAGCTTCCCGATCAGAGGTCCGGTTGGCCTTAAATAGTTGGTCCACAATGTACTCGTATAGGTCTCGTAGATTACTTGACAGCTCACCATGACTGAAATCTAAACAATCTTTTAGACCATTAACGACCGCTATGGCCTTGCTAATCATTTTACCTTTGAGTTCATAGTCGGAACGAACTATCGCCTGTTGGGCCACACCCATAAAATCGATTGCACCATCAAATAACATGAGTATTTTTCCATGCGCAGATGCAAACTCTGCCTGCGCATCATACTTTGCGCGGCCATACTGCTCTAGAGGCGATCGTCTAAACATTATTCATTATCATCCTTTAATAAGGAGGCCAAAACATTAGTGTTTAATTTTAATACAAGCATCGTAGCGTTAACCAATTAATCGTTATTTCGAGTAAATGGTAAATTATCCAACTGAGATTCCAGATACTTTTGGGTCGATTTCATTTCATCCATAATTTTACTCATGGTACTAAACCGCTTGGTGTACCGAGCCTCTATAGATAGCATCTTTGTATCCAGCGTCTTTTGGTCACTTGCCAGCTCTGTTGCTGTTTTGGCGTAACTGGTCTCTCGGAGCTTAACAACACCGTCATATGCGAGGTAAGCCGCTATTTGATTTACTAGGTCTCCCGCAATACCCCTATTTGCAGTCCCAAGACTGGTTTTATCATCCGTATTGGCGCTAAACATTTTTGTAATATCGGCATAGTAATTGGTCAACGCCGAACTTAAACTAGCCTGATTAACCGAAAAGGTACCATCTTTTTGGATCGATATCCCAATGTCCATTACATTGTCTATGGTGTTACCAGGGGTTGAACTATTAGTGGTTAAAAAGCTGCGCATTTTGGTTCTAATGCTCTTCACAGTGGCATCAGTTTTCAGACTACCTTCATCCACCGTTGTAGAACCAGGTGCAGTGAGACCTTTTATTACGCCTTCAAATGTATTGTAGGCACTTACTAAGTTTGTAATGGCTGCGATGGCTACAGTTGTATCCCGTCCTACTGATAACACTACTGCACTGGTTGAAACCTCCATAAGGTCGAGTTTAAGCCCAGGCACCACAGCATCTATTTGGTTAGTTGCACTAGAGATAGCTAGTCCGTTGACGTTAAGTGAGGCATTTTGTGCTGCTTGTATTTTATTACCATCATTGCCTACCGTCGTGTCTGCAGTTGAAATGGTAAGGGCAGATGAGCCGTTACTGGTGCCGCCAATGGTACCTTTGGTCATCTGAGTATCACTTGCAGTATCGCTAGTAATAGTGAAAACGGTGCCACTAGTGGCAGCCGCAGTCACCGTTGACCCTGCAGAACCCGCGTTGATGGCGGCAACAAGTCCACTCATTGTGGTTGCTGCGTCGGTATCAAAGGCCTGGGTATAAGTTGTTCCCTCATAGGTAAATGACGCACTGCCACCAGAACTGACAGCAGAACCCAGTGTATAGGTATCTACCTCAGGAACGTTTGTGGTTTGCAAACCAAACACAGAGTCCGTAATAGTCAGCACACTGTCACTGCCTTGTGGGCCTTCAACAACAACCCGGTAAGTACCAGTACCAGTCTCAACAAGGCGTGCTGAGACATCAGCAGTGAGATCATTGATGCCAATAACCAGATCTGATAAGGACGTGCTGCCGGCTGTTAAAGTAACCGTTTCAGCTGCAGCTGAACCCACTTTAATGACAACTGTTGCCGCTGACGAGCCGTTCTGGTCCACCGTCGAAGCACCTATCCCTGCGGTAGTGTCTGCAATTGACACTGTCAGTGCTGTAGACCCATTGCTGGTGCCACCAATGGTACCTTTGGTCATCTGTGTATCACTTCCAGTATCGTTGGTAATTGTAAAAGTTGTACTGTTAGTGGCGACTGCAGTCACTGTTGACCCGGCAGCACCGGCGTTTATGGCAGCGACAAGTCCGTTCATTGTAGTTGCCGAGTCCGTATCAAAGGCCTGAGTGTAGCTAATGCCGCCGTAGGATAATGACACACTCCCACTGGCGTTTACAGAGGAATTAAGAGTATAAGTGTCTACTTCCAGTGCTTCTGCAACGGCGGTTGTCTGATAAACATCGTTTTGCGCCAATTGACTCACAGTAACCTTGTAAGTGCCTGGCACCGCTGTGCTGGAATCTAACTGAGCGCTGATTAGCGTGGGGGCAGAATTTGAGAAAGTGGAGAAGTTAAAGTCCCGTTTATCATCCACGGCTTTGAAAGCCGTTTGAAGCGTAGTGAGGGACGATTTAAGCTGGGCCATGCCGGACACACTCGCCTCAACATCCGTAGTCTTGCGGTCGATCTGGCTTTGCTTACCGGCTTTTTCTGCATTAACTATAGCAGTGACTATCGCTTTAGTATCAAAGCCTGCGCCAACACCCATAGCATTTAAATAATCAGTAGCCATAATCCCTTCCTTCCCTAAACCCTTTGTTGCAGAGGATAAGCGGCAAGTTTTTGCCGTTTTATAGAACTTTCTTTTCGTATCTTACCCAAAGCAAAAATCACGCCACCTTATAAGTGTCTTTATTAACCTGACTAGGGGTGTGAAAATCTCACAGCCCCTAGCTTAGAGTAACCGTTTACTTTAACAGTGACAGGACGCCTTGGCCGGATGCGTTAGCTTGCGCTAGCATTGCAGTGCCCGCTTGCTGAAGCACTTGAGCCTTAGCGAGGTTAGCCGACTCTACCGCAAAGTCTGTATCTTCAATACGAGATTGTGCAGCTGATTGGTTTTCCACTCGAT
>Ga0315326_10000178_pt1 | contig 29183 bp, 22 predicted proteins | sample M180m32315metaG_FD_203457 | JGI IMG/M metagenome (GOLD analysis project Ga0315326, IMG submission 203457) | Ammonia-oxidizing marine archaeal communities from Monterey Bay, California, United States - M1 80m 32315 | ecosystem: Environmental > Aquatic > Marine > Coastal | place: USA: California... | reverse complement strand
AGTCCGCCACGTGCAGCAGGCCCGCCGTGACGCCGACCTCGTGGTGACCGACCGAATCCAAGTGGTGGTCGAAGGTGACAAGGCGGTCATCGATGCCATCCGGACCCACGAGGCCCACGTGTCCGGTCAGGTGCTGGCCGTCGACATCTCCTACGGCGACCCCGGCACCTCGCCGACCACCGTTGCCGTGGAGGGCTCGGTCCTCCGCTTCTCCATAACCGTCGCCTGAGCCAGCCAGGCTGGCGGACCGGTCAATCCAGCCGGCGACCCGACTCCACTAGGTTGATCTCCCAGATCACCTGTTCCAAGCGGTCCGATGCGGTAATCGTCGGGTAGCGCAGCGGGTTCTCCGGCGTCACGCACGTGGGGATGGGAGCCAGCATCGTCCACGGTGTGGGGTGGCAGAACTGGACGACCGAGTGACGCTCTCCGGGGCCATCGGCCACCACCCGGTGAATTCCTGGGGGGATGGCCCCGTTGGTCAGATGGTCGAGCATGATCCCGGTGTTGACGATGACATGCCCATCCGGCGGTGCAGCATCTACCCAGCCGTCGTCCACCTTGACCTGTAGGCCCGGTGCGGTGGCCCGCGGCAGCGCGGTGATCAGGTTGATATCGGCGTGCTCGGCCGCCCATACGTGCTCGTCGCCTGGGGCAGCGTCCATGGACGGGTAATGCAGGGCACGAGTCAGGGCTGCGCCGTCCCGGAGCATCACCTCGAAGAAACCCTCGTCGACCCCTAGGCCCATGGCCAGGATACGCAGCACCCGGCGCTGGATGTCGAGGGTGGCCTCATGGAAGTCCATGAGCACCTCAGTGGTTCCCGGCAGATCCTCGTCAGGCAACGTCGGGTCCCCGTACCGATGGGGGAACCGTTTGCGCAATGGATGTCCGTCAGGGACCGGGGCGCTCCAGTTGAGCATCTCCTTCCAGTCGGGCACATCGGAGATGGCGGCCGTCTCCACAAGGAGGCCGGTGTAGCCGGTCTGCCCGTTCGATCCCGGCACCGTGTAGCGATCCTTGCGCTCGCGGGGCAGGGCGAAGAAGTCGGCTAGGCGTCCATAGGCGTCGTCAAGCAGGTCATCGGAGAGGTCATGGCGGACGTAGACGAAGCCAGTGGCCAAGCTCCGCATCGTGCCGTCCACCACGGCTCGGCGAGCCGCCTCATCACCCGACTCGAAGGCCGCGAGGTCAACGTCCAGGATGCTCGAATCGACGGTCGCTCCGCTCACCATGCACGCACGCTAGACCGCCGCGGACGGGTCGGGCGGGGTCCTTGGTCCCAGCGCCGTTGACCACGTGGCGCGCGAATCAGGCCGGTTTCGAGGCCCTGGCCACCACCCGTGGCGCGAGTACTGGGAAATCCCGCCCACAGGCGACGAATCACTTGACATGGTTGTAATTACATGCGTGCAATTCAGAGCCCGGGACGCATGCTCGGCTCATCCCTCCACCGGCTCCCACGGAGCCGGGTTGCACGCTGGGATGTCGGGTGGTCGGACCGGGGGCGAAGTACTGAACGGCAAATGACAAGCCGTTCAGACGAATCGAACCGGCGGGAACCGGTGGGGAGGAACAGGACATGGCACTCACCGAGGAGCGGGTCGACGACGCGAACGTCGAAACGACCGGAACCAGCACCACCATGCGGGTGCGTAAGCGCAACGGCGACCTCGAACCAGTCGATGTCAACAAGATTGTGCGAGCAGTTGAGCGGTGCGCCAGCGGGTTGCCCGGCGTGGACCCGATGAGGGTGGCCACCCGGACCATCTCGGGCCTGTGCGACGGGGCCACCACCGAGGAGCTCGACGAGTTGTCCATCCGGACCTCGGCGGCCTTCATCGTCGAGGAACCCAACTACTCCCGTCTGGCCGCCCGGCTACTGGCCACGGTGATCGACAAGGAGGTCCGCAACCAGGACATCCACTCCTTCTCGCAGTCGGTGGCCATGGGTCTCGACCAGGGTCTCATCGGCCCTGAGGTAGCGGAGTTCGTGGCCACCAACGCCCGCAAACTGAACGACACCATCGAGGCCGACCAGGACCACCTGTTCGAGTTCTTCGGCCTACGCACCGTCTACGACCGCTACCTGCTGCGCCACCCCGAGAACCGGATGGTCGTGGAAACACCCCAGTACTTCTTCCTTCGCGTGGCTTGTGGCCTGTCGACCTGCCCGGACGAGGCCATCCGCTTCTATCGCCTCATCTCGTCGCTGCAGTACCTGCCGTCCAGCCCGACGTTGTTCAACTCCGGCACCAGCCATCCGCAGATGTCCAGTTGCTACCTCTTGGACTCGCCGGAAGACAGCCTCGACGGCATCTACAAGCGCTACACCGATATCGCGAAGTTGTCGAAGTTCGCCGGCGGCATCGGCGTGGCGTGGCACCGAATCCGGGCGAAGGGCTCACTGATCCGCGGCACTAACGGCCTCTCCAACGGCATCGTGCCATGGCTCAAGACTCTCGACAGTTCGGTCGCCGCGGTCAACCAGGGTGGTCGCCGCAAGGGCGCGGCCTGCGTCTATCTGGAGTCGTGGCACGCCGACATAGAGGACTTCCTGGACTTGAAAGAAAACACCGGCGACCCGCAGCGCCGCACCCACAACCTGAACTTGGCCAACTGGATCCCCGATCTGTTCATGGAGCGCGTCGAGAAGGACTGGCAGTGGTCGCTGTTCGATCCGGCCAAGGTCCCCCACCTCACTGACCTGTACGGCCCCGACTTCGAGTCCGCCTACCTCAAGGCCGAGGAGGAGGGCACCTACGAGCGCCAGATTCCGGCCCGCGAGCTCTACAGCCGGATGATGCGCTCACTGGCCCAGACCGGAAACGGATGGATGACCTTCAAGGACGCCTCCAACCTGAAGTGCAACCAGACAGGCACCGGCGGGCAGGTGGTCCACCTGTCCAACCTGTGTACCGAGATCCTCGAGGTCACCGATCAGGACGAAACCGCTGTATGCAACCTCGGCTCGGTGAATCTGGGTGCCCTGGTGGTCAACGGCGCCTTCGACTTCGACCGACTGGCCGAGGTGGTACGCCTGGCCGTGCCGTTCCTCGACCGGGTCGTAGACATCAACTACTACCCCACTCCTGAGGCGTCCACGTCCAACTCGGCGTGGCGTCCTGTGGGTATGGGCCTCATGGGCCTCCAGGACGTCTTCTTCAAGCTGGGCCTGCCGTTCGATTCCGACGAGGCCCGGACGCTGTCGACCCGGATTTCCGAGGAGATCTACTTCAATGCCCTTTGGGCGTCGACCGAACTGGCAGAGGCCGCCGGACCGCACGACAACTACGCACTCACCCGAGTTGCCCGTGGCGACCTGCAGTTCGACCTCTGGGACGTGGAACCAACTGACACCGCCCGCTGGGACACCCTGCGGGCCCGGATCACCGAGCACGGCCTACGCAACTCACTGCTCATCGCCATCGCCCCAACCGCCACCATTGCCTCGATCGCCGGCTGCTGCGAGTGCATCGAGCCGCAGGTGTCCAACCTGTTCAAGCGCGAGACGCTGTCCGGTGAATTCATGCAGATCAACCGCTACCTGGTGCGCGAACTGCAACAGCGGAACCTGTGGAACGAGAGCATGGCTAACCGGGTGAAGATGGCCGAGGGATCTATTCAGGACGTCGAGGGCATGCCCGATGACCTGAAGGACGTCTATCGCACCGCCTGGGAGGTGCCCATGCGATCGCTGATCGACATGGCCGCCGCCAGGGGTGCCTACATCGACCAGAGCCAGTCCCTGAACCTGTTTATGGAGTCACCGACCATCGGCAAGCTCAGCTCGATGTACCTTCATGCCTGGAAATCCGGCGTGAAGACGACGTACTACCTGCGGTCACGACCGGCCACCCGGATCAACAAAACCACCACCGGCGGACCCACCCCGATCGGGGGCGGCGAACCAGCCGCCACGCCGACCTTCACCGACGCCGAGGCTGTGGCCTGCTCCTTGGAGAACCCCGAGTCCTGCGAGGCGTGCGACTGATGGCGCTTGCAGAGGTTCCCTTCGAAGAACCGGCCGAACGCGCCGATGCGCCGACGGCCACACCAGCCGTCCACAGGGCCAACATCTTGGACCCCGGCTTCGACCTGACGCTGCGGCCCATGCGGTACCCGGTCTTTTACGAGATGTACCGGGATGCCATCAAGAACACGTGGACGGTCGACGAGATCGACTTCTCTGACGACATCCCCGACCTAGACCGCAAGCTGGTTCCAGCCGAGAAGCACCTCATCAACCGGTTGGTGGCCTTCTTCGCCACCGGGGACTCGATCGTGTCCAACAATCTGGTACTGAACCTGTACCAGCACATAAACGCCCCCGAGGCCCGGATGTACCTTTCGCGCCAGCTCTACGAGGAGGCGCTGCACGTCCAGTTCTACCTGACGCTGCTTGACAACTACATCCCCGACATGGCCGAGAGAGAGGCCGCCTTCGCGGCGATCCACAACATCCCGTCGATCGCCAAGAAGGGCGAGTTCTGCTTCAAGTGGATGAACGCCGCCGAGAATCTCGGCGAGTTGGACACCGACGAGAAGCGCAAGACGTTCCTGTTAAATCTCATCTGCTTCGCTACGTGCATCGAAGGCCTGTTCTTCTTCGCCGCCTTCGCCTACGTCTACTTCCTACGCTCCAAGGGCCTCCTTAACGGCCTGGCCGCGGGCACCAACTGGGTGTTCCGCGATGAGAGCTGCCACATGAACTTTGCCTTCGAGGTCATCAACACGGTGCGTCGCGAACAGCCCGAGTTGTTCGACGAGGACCTGGGGAACCGCATCTACGAGATGCTGGACGAGGCCATCAACTGCGAGTACCAGTTTGCCGAGGACCTCTTGGGACAGGGCGTGCCGGGCATGTCGACCGCCGACACTAAGCAGTACCTGCAGTTCGTAGCCGACCAGCGCCTCGCCCAGTTAGGCCTGGAGCGCCAGTACAACACGACCAACCCGTTCGGGTTCATGGAACTCCAGGACGTACAAGAACTCACGAACTTCTTCGAGCGCACTGTCGTCGCCTACCAGGTCGGTGTCGAGGGTGACGTGGCGTTCGACGAAGACTTCTAGGGGACGGTCTCCGACCCCTCCCCGGGACCCCGTTCCTCGGACCCCGGACTACCCGCTCCCCGGTCCCGACGTCGGCGAAGGGCAACAACAGCACCACCGAGAGCCAGCAGCACCGTGGCCAAGCCGGCGGGCACCACCGACCGTCCTGTCGCTCCCGACGACGGCCCTGTCGTGCCTCCCGTTCCACTGGGCTGAACTACTCCGGTTTCAGTTTCCGCTCCCCCTGCGGGATCCTCGCCGGACCCGGCCGCAGTGGTCGTCGACGGAGAGGTCGTCCCACCAGCCGTTGTCGTGGTCAGAACCGAACCACCTTCGGTCGTCGTCGGAACCACCGTGATGGCCGCCGGTTCCGCCGTGGTCGTCGTGACGGCCGGCGGCGAAGCCGTCGATCGGAACGGCCCGCTAATCTCGTAGGTCACGCCGACATGACGACCCTCGGCGCCAGGACCCCAGTCAAGGTCAGGCACCACATCGCGCACCAGCGCCTCGCCACGGCCTCGCAGCGAACTCACGTACAGCCGGGTCCCTGACGGATCGAAGCACGGCCCGGTCACCTGTGACAGCCGGTGCTCGTTGCCCACCATCCGGCAGAAGGGCGCCACCTCGCCGAATGGAGTAACTACCACCACCTCCATGTCGCCCCGGTCCTCGGACACGAACAGGTCCCCCGAACCGGCCACCGTCAGGTCACCAATCCCCCAGGCCGGACCACGTCGTCCCGAGCCGTCCCAAATCACCGAATGGTGGCCGGCGGCCAGGTCCACCGCGTGCACCCGGTCGTCGAGGCCGGTGGTGAAGACCAGCAAGCCGTCATGCACGGCCACCCCACCACCCATCGGCGTGACAAGACCGTCGGCCACTTGGAACCGGGTGGGGATGAACGAACCCGACGGGTCGAGAACCGATAGCCAACGGACCCCGCCGTCCGGATCCACCGCCAGGGCCTCCATCCGGTCAGTGTCACTCCGTCCGCCTCCCAGCGGATCGCCTGCCCCGGCCAGGGACACCCGGTAGAGGCGGCCGTCCCGGTGGGCCTCGGTGAGGTAGGCGTAGCCTCCATCGGTGTCCACGGCCACCGACCCATGCGTGCGTCGACCCAGCACCGGACGGGCCACCGCCGGTGCACCGCCGAGCGGGTCGCATTCCCAGACCAGACCGTCACCATCTCCTCCTGCCTCGCCATAGGCCTCCTGGCAGGACAACCACGTACCCCACGGCGTGATCGCCCCACGGCTGTTGGAGTGGCTCCCAGTCAGCACCGGCCACGAACCGGTGATCGAGCCGTCAGGAGCAAACCCGATGGTCGAAGCACCGCCCAGCAATCCACTCGGCGTCTGGAAGTCGAACAGTTCGTGGTTGCAGACCAACAGCCAACCTCCGTCGCCTATAGACAGCGTGCCCTTGCCGTCGGGAAACAGCGGCCACGGCTGGCCGCTCCCGGGCACAGGTAAGCCGCCCTCAGCCACCACCCGGGCGGTGAACCCCTCGGGCAGGACCAGACCATTGGCGTCGGCAATACGCCCTTCGAGGGATCCGTAGGGCCCCGGAGCCGGGGCCGACCCGCTTCCAGTTGCAGATCCTGAGGCAGTCGCCACCGGCAGCCCCGTGCCCATCGTTCCTGCAGCCACCCCGAGTACAACCCCGGCCTGGAGGCCACCCAAAAGAGATGCCTGCAGGAACGTCCGCCGATCCATTCCCGTCAGAGCCCGCGGGTTCGTCAGGTCCCGAAAGCGCCAAGCAGGCGTGCGGCGGCGGCCGACGGAGTGGTCCGCCCGTCGAGCACGTCGCCTTCCACCGCACCCAGCAGTCCCAGCACCGCTGGATCGGACCGCAGGCCAACCAACAGGCGGTCCTCGACCATCGACCACATCCAGGCCAGGCGTTGGGCACGGCGACGCTCGGTCCACTCACCCGAACCGATCAGCGCCTCCCGGTGGGCCTCCACCTGCGCCCAGACCTCGTCCAACCCGTCGCCCGACAGAGCGGCACAGGTGACCACCGGTGGGGTCCAGGTGGGACTGGTCGGCTGGGTGAGGCGGAGGGCCGCCGAGTAGTCACGGGCCGCCGTCCGGGCCGCAGGGACATTGTCACCGTCAGCCTTGTTCACGGCGATCATGTCGGCCAGTTCTAGGACACCCTTCTTGATCCCCTGGAGTTCGTCGCCGGCACCCGGCAGCATGAGCACGAGAAAGAAGTCGACCATCCCGGCTACCACGGTCTCGGACTGGCCCACACCCACCGTCTCGACAATGACGACATCGTGACCGGCGGCCTCTAGCACCGCCATCGACTCGCGTGTGGTACGGGTCACCCCACCGAGGGTCCCGGCACTCGGCGAAGGTCGCACGAACGCTGACGGGTCGTTGGCCAGGCGCAGCATGCGAGTCTTGTCACCCAGGATGCTGCCGCCGGTGACCGTGCTCGACGGATCGACGGCCAGCACTGCGACCCGCCGACCAGCGTCGGTAAGGCGACCACCGAGGGTCTCGATAAACGTGGACTTGCCCACCCCCGGCACACCGGTGATTCCCACACGGTGGGATTCCACGGCGTGGGGTAGTAGATCGTCCAGGAGGGCGGTGGCCTTGGCCCTGTGCCCGGGGTAGCGCGACTCGACAAGCGTCAGGGCCCGCCCGATGGACGCCCGGTCACCGGCTAGCACGCCGTCGACGAGTGCGCTGTCGACCACAGGTCCCCTAGTCGGAGCTTCCGTCGGAGTTCAGGGCGCCGAGCAGGTCGACGGCCGCCGTGGCCACCACCGTGCCCGGCGGGAAGACCGCGGCGGCACCGGCAGCTAATAGGGCCTCATGGTCATCGGGTGGGATGACCCCACCCACCACGATGGCGATATCGGTCCGACCGTGGGTGGCCAGGGCATCTCGCAGTTCGGGCACCAGCGTCAGGTGGCCGGCGGCCAACGAACTCACGCCGACCACATGCACGTCGTTCTCCACAGCCTGGCGAGCCACTTCGTCTGGCGTCGAGAAGAGTGGTCCGATGTCGACGTCGAATCCCAGGTCAGCGAACGCCGTTGCGATGACCTTCTGCCCACGATCGTGGCCGTCCTGGCCCATCTTGGCCACCAGGATCCTGGGGCGCCGTCCGGCGTCAGCCTCAAAGGCCGCCACACGGGCACGGGCCGAGGACACCGCCTCCCCATCGCCGACTTCGCTGTTGAAGACTCCGGAGATGGTGCGAACCTCCGCTACGTGGCGCCCGTAGACCTGCTCAAGGGCGTCGCTGATCTCCCCGACCGTAGCCTTCGCCCGCGCCGCGTCGATGGCGAGTGCCAGCAGATTGCCGTCACCAGCGGCCGCGCTGCGGGTTAGAGCGACCAAGGCATCAGTGCAAGCTTGTGGATCCCGCTCGGCCCTTAGGCGTTCCAACTTGGCCAGCTGGTCGGCCCGGACCTGGGCATTGTCGACCTTGCGGACGTCGATCGGGTCCTCGTGGTCCAGCCGGTAGCGGTTCACCCCAACCACCGTCTGGCGACCCGAGTCGATGCGGGCCTGGGTGCGGGCCGCCGCCTCCTCGATCCGGAGTTTGGGGATGCCGGCCTCGATGGCCCGGGCCATGCCACCCGACTCCTCGACCTCGTCTAGGTGAGCTAGGGCTCGCACCGCGAGGTTCCGGGTGAGGCGTTCGACGTGGTGGCTTCCACCCCACGGGTCTGCCACCCGACACGTGCCGCTCTCCTGCTGAAGGAAGAGTTGCGTGTTGCGGGCAATACGGGCCGAGAAGTCTGTGGGCAGGGCGAGCGCTTCGTCTAGGCCGTTGGTGTGCAGTGATTGGGTGTGGCCCTGGGTGGCGGCCATGGCCTCCACACAGGTTCGGGCCACGTTGTTGTAGACGTCCTGGGCCGTCAGGCTCCAGCCCGACGTCTGGGAGTGGGTGCGCAACGACGACGACCGGGGGTCGGTCGGTTCGAACTGGCGCATTAGGTTCGCCCACAGCAGGCGAGCGGCCCGCAACTTGGCCACCTCCATAAAAAAGTCCATGCCGATAGCCCAGAAGAAGCTCAACCTCGGGGCGAAGGCGTCCACGTCCAGCCCAGCGTCCAGCCCAGCCCGCACGTACTCCACCCCGTCGGCAAGCGTGTAGGCCAGTTCAAGGTCGGCCGTCGCCCCGGCCTCCTGCATGTGGTAGCCGGAGATAGAGATGGAGTTGAACCGGGGCATCTCGACGCTAGTGAAGGCGAAGATGTCCGACACGATCCGCATGGATGGGCCCGGTGGGTAGATGTAGGTGTTCCGGACCATGAACTCCTTGAGGATGTCGTTCTGGATGGTCCCGGCCAGTTGATCCGGCGACACCCCCTGCTCCTCGGCAGCAACCACATAGAGGGCAAGGATGGGCAGCACGGCCCCGTTCATAGTCATGGACACGCTCATGCGGTCAAGCGGGATGCCGGCGAAGAGCATGTGCATGTCGTAGATGGAATCGATGGCCACACCGGCCATGCCCACGTCACCCGCCACCCGCGGGTGGTCGCTGTCGTAGCCCCGGTGGGTCGCAAGGTCGAAGGCCACGCTGAGGCCCTTTTGGCCGGCCGCCAAGTTGCGGCGGTAGAAGTCGTTGCTCTCCTCGGCTGTGGAGTAGCCGGCGTACTGGCGAACCGTCCACGGCTGGCTGGCGTACATCGTCGGGTAGGGGCCCCGCAGGTACGGCGCCACGCCTGGCCATGCATCAGCGAACCCCGTATCGGTCAACTCTTGCTCGAAATGATCGGCTCCCGTGGAGAGGATGGGAACGCTTATCTGCTCGGGCGTGTCGCGAGCCAGTTCCTCGGGTGTCCGGCCCGTCTCGACCATCACCCGGTCGGCCCATGTCACCCGCTGGCCGTTGGGTGGTGCCACAACCTCGTCAGACTCGGTGTGTAGGGGAACCATCGTGAAGTCCGGGATCATGCAGGGACGCTCCCGTCACCCTCGGATCGTGGACCTGGGACCGGGCCCGCGCCCAGATCGGCCAGGGTGCGCTCCAGCAGGTCGACCACGTCCACCCCGGCATGAACGAATTGGTCCACACCGGCGTCCCGCAGGGCGGCCACCATGTCGTCGTCCAACGCTCCGGGATGGGCCACCAGATGGACTCGGGCCACACCCTCGTCTCGTAGACCCGTCACCACAGCGACTCCGTCACGGGCGTAGCCGTCATCTGAGCCGCACACCACGGCCAGTGACGACCCACCGTCGGCACCCGGGAGGGCACGGATCCCGGCTACTGCATAGAGGTTGGTGGCGAACGTGCTACGGACGTTGTGGTCGGCCAACGACCCCACCGTGACCAGACGCACCGTAGGCACCTCGGCGGCAGCGTCCGCCGCGTCACGGAGCGCCTCGAAGGGCTCGGAGCGGCGGCGCAAGGGAAGCGGACCAGCCGAGGCCGGCATTGCCACCGGCCGCTCAACCAGGCTCTCGTCAAGGTCGGGGAACTCCGAGACCCCGGTGACTACCTCGGACCGGGTGACCAACCGGGCCCGGCGAGCTGTCCAGCAGGCCGCAGCCTCAGCTTCCATCAGGCCAGAGGTCAGGGCAGCATCCGCACCACCGACCGCCTCGATGTCACGGAATCTGTCCCACGCCACCTCTGTCATCCGTCGGGTCAGGTCCTCGACGTACCAGGACCCTCCGGCCGGGTCGACTACGGAGGCCAGGGAGCTCTCCTCCAACAGCAGCAACTGGGTGTTGCGGGCCGTTCGGCGGCCGAACTCGTCGGGGCGACCCAGAGCCGAGTCGAAGGGACGGACAGTCACCGCGTCAGCCCCGCCCACGCCCGCAGCGAAGGCGGCCACCGTGCCCCGTAGCAGGTTGCCCCACGGGTCACGGCGAGTGAGGTCCACGGTCGACCCGCTGGCGTGCTGGACCTGACCCCAGTGTTGGTCGGTGGCGCCGCTGGCCTCAGCCACCCGGGCCCATAGTCGTCGAGCAGCCCGCAGTCGACAGATGGTGCGGAACTGGTCGGCGTCGGCTGACCAAGTAAAGGCGACCTGGTCGAGGGCCTCGTCGACGGTGAGGCCATGGTCGACCAGCGCCCGCAGCACGGCTACCCCCACCGCCGTGGTCCACCCCAGTTCTCGAGCGTCGCTCGCCCCAGCGTCGGCGTAAACGGTGCCGTCTAAGGAGAAGGCCCGCACGCCGGGAAGGTCGCAGCTGCGGTCCACGAGGGCCAGCGCAGCGTTGTCTAGGAGCGAACCGCCAGCGGTCGTCGTGGTCCCGCCATGTCGGGCGGCCACCCCGATCGGGTCCAGGCCCAGGAGGCCTACCCGGTCATCCAACGGCGTGCTCCGGCGCTCCCACAGGTCCAACAGCCAACCAGCCACCGTCACCCCGTCGGGACCGGGCAACAAGGCCACGGTGGCCATCTCAAGGTGCACCCCGGCCAGCACCGCGTCGAGATCGTCCAGCGACTCGATACCGATGGCGCGTACGTCCAATAGGACCGAGGTGGAACCCCGGGCCAACTCGTCTAACACCGTGTCGTTGGCTGCCGCCACCCCGTAGTCGCCGACTAGGGCCCGGACGTCCCAGCCGGTGACCGTCTGACCAGCAACCCGGGAACCGCGGGTTCGGTCGCCGGTGCCTGGTAGGCCAACCGTTCCACCGGCGCGCCCCCCTGTGTCCCCGGCGCAGAGGTCTCCCGCGTAGACGGGGGCAATCTCGATCCCGTCGGCCGTGGTGGTAGTCAACGAGGCCAGCGTGCGGTCCCACAGGCCCGCTTCGGCCAAGGCCTCCCACTCGCTTCGGTCGACCGCGGGAAAGCCGTCGCTCAACACAGTATGGGCATCCATGCGTCGATGGTAGGTGACGGTCCGTCAGGCCCCCGGAGCCATGTGACCCATGACCTGCCAGCCGACGCGGTGGGGTCCGAACCCCGGCGATTGGATGACGGCGTCTCCGGGCTTACCTGCTAGTCGCCGCGTCGGCCATGGTCCTGCGCTGGTTCCCGAGGGACTGATTCCCGAAGGCCCGCTTTCCCCAAGGCTGGCTTCGCCGAAACGGTCCCCACCTGCGAGGCTCGGGCCATGCGCATCTCCACCAGCCTCAACTACGCCACCGACCCCCAGACCGCGGCGGCCCAGGCCCGCGAGTTGGAAGCAGCCGGGGTGGACCGCATCTGGATTCCGGAGGCCTACGGCTTCGACGCCGTGAGCCTGCTCGGATACCTGGCGGCCAGCACATCGACTGTCGAACTGGGTAGTGGAATCCTCAACACCTACAGCCGTACCCCAGCTCTGCTGGCCCAGACGGCAGCTGGCCTCGACGCACTATCCGAGGGTCGTTTCGTGCTGGGGCTCGGGGCATCGGGTCCTCAGGTCATCGAAGGCTTCCACGGCCTGCCCTACGCCAAGCCGCTGACCCGCATGAGGGAGATCATCCAGATCTGTCGCTCGGCGTGGCGTCGGGAACGGCTCGTCTACGACGGCGACGTTTTCACCCTCCCCCTGCCACCCGACCAGGGCACCGGGCTGGGAAAGCCGCTGAAGATCATCAACCACCTGAAGAGGGCCGAGATCCCGATCTACATCGCCGCCCTCGGTCAGCGCAGCGTGGAGGAGACAGTCGCCACGTGCGACGGTTGGCTGCCGTTCCTCGTCTACCCGGAACGCATGGACCGGGTATGGGGCGACGCGGTGGCCGCCGGCAGGGCCCGCCGTGACTCGACCCTTGGCGAGTTCGACGTGGTAGCCGGTGGTCTGGTGGCCATCGGCGACGATGCCGCGCAGTACCGCGACTTCGGTCGCCCCATGGCCGCTCTCTACATCGGTGGGATGGGGGCCCGAGGCAAGAACTTTTACAACGACGTGTGCCGACAGTACGGCTTCGCGGACGAGGCCGCCGCCGTGCAGGACGCCTACCTGGACGGACGTAAGGAGGAGGCCGCTGGTCTGCTCCCCGCCGAGTTGATCGAGCACACGTCGCTGTGTGGCGACGAGGCCTACGTGATCGACCGTCTAGCCGCCTACAAGGAAGCCGGGGTGACCTCGCTGAACGTCACACCGGTGGGCGGCGAGGCCACCACCGTGCTGGGTCGACTACGAGAACTCGCTGAACACGCCTGAGCCCGGATCAGCGAGGTCGGGTCTCCGACCGGAGATCCGTGGGGTCCAGGCGGACGCCGGCCAGCAGGCTGCCGGTCATGCGGTGCGGGCCCTCGGCCAGCAAGAAGTTGCCCATGAGGCGACGGGGCGTCCGAACGTGTCGAGACCCCCGCTGGGTGGCCGCCACCACCCGCCGGGCCAGGCGATCCGGATCAGCGATGGGCAGCATCCGGAACGCGTTCAGCCGATTCAGCACCTTCTGCCCACTGGCTGATGTGGCCTCCACGGCCTCCCACATGCGGGTGGCCACAGGCCCCGGGGCAACAGTGGTCGTCCCGATCGGCGTGGCTCGCAATTCGAGGCTGAGAGACCGAACGAAGTTCGACACCCCAGCTTTAGTGGCACAGTAGGTGGCCATAGTCGGGAAGCCGGCCGTTCCAGCAATCGACGACAGGAACACCAGATGCCCACGACTCCGGTCCAGCATCGACGGCAAGACGTGTCGGGTCAGGACCATGGGCGCCTCGAGGTTGAGCCGGGTTGTGGCCCGGATGACCGCCGGGTCGATGACGGCTGCCATGTCGATGGTCTCCATGCCAGCGTTGTTGATCAGCACGTCAATCGGTCCATAGTCGGCCTCGACTCCGGGTACGAGGGCCTCGACGGCCACCGAGTCGGTCAGGTCAACGGCCACCGCTCGACCACCCACCTCGGTGGCCACGGCCTCCAGTTCGTCCGATGCCCGTGCGGCCACCACGACGTCCGCACCCGCGCCCGCATAGGCCCGGGCCAGTGAGGCCCCGATCCCCCGCGACCCGCCGGTCACCAGCACTCGTGCCCTGTCCAGATCCACCTCGTTACCCCCATTTGTCGCCCGATACGCCGTCCTTGACCGTACCCCCGGTTCCGGTCCGGATTCGGGGCCGCCTAGATGCCTTGGCTACCGTCGCCCGATGCCTGATGCCCCAGAGCCCTCCAGACCAATACCCTCGGGAGAGGCCGTCCTGCCGTTCACCGTCGACGTTGACGAAGCCCAGGTGGATGACCTGCGCCGACGCCTGACATACGCCCGCTGGCCCGACCAGGTCCCGGGGACGGGCTGGGACCACGGCTGCGACCAGCAGTGGCTGCGCGACCTGGCCGACCACTGGACGAGCGGGTTCGATTGGCGGACTGCCGAAGCCCGGATCAACGCCTTCGACCAGATCGTCACCACCATCGACGGCCAACGCATCCATGCCATCCACCAGCGGTCGCCCGAGCCGGGAGCACGGGCCCTACTGCTGTCCCACGGGTGGCCCGGTTCAATCGTCGAGTTTCTGCAGGTGTTGGGGCCACTGACCGACCCGGTGGCCTACGGTGGCGACCCGGCCGACGCCTTCCACGTAGTCGCCCCATCGCTGCCCGGATACGCCTGGTCAGGTCCAACCACCGAGCGAGGTTGGGGGCCGGACCGCACCGGGCGGGCATTCGTCGAGTTGATGGCTCGACTGGGTTATGACCGCTACGGCGTCCAGGGGGGCGATTGGGGGTCGATCATCTCCCAGCATCTGGCCGGCCATGCCCCCGACCACGTCATGGGCTGCCACGTGAACATGATCGCCGCCTTTCCGCAGGGAAGCGACGACGACCACACTGACATCACGCCCGCCGAGCAGAAGCACCTCGACCGGTCAACCTGGTACCAGCAGGAGGAGCGGGGTTACTTCCTGATCCATCAAACCCGCCCGCAAACCGTCGGCGTTGGCCTACACGACTCTCCGATCGGACTGCTGGCCTGGATCGGCGAGAAGTTCCACGGCTGGACACACCACGATGGTGACCCGCTTGACGTGGTCGATCGCGACGACCTGCTTGCAAACGTGTCCACCTACTGGTTCACCGGGACAGCCACCTCGTCGGCTCGCATCTACCTCGAGTTCGGGCAGGACCTGTCGGCTGGGCGGCTGCCACCGGCCAACCCCGACGTACCGTTCGGAGTCTCAGCCTTCCCCATGGAGCTCATGGTGGGTCGGCGCCGCTGGGTGGAGGCCGACCGTAACGTCACTTTCTGGCGCGAACATGATCGAGGTGGACACTTCGCGGCGATGGAACGCCCCGACGACCTGCTGGCCGACATCCGAGAGTTCTTCCGGGACCTGAAGTGAACATGGGCACCGGACGGGTCACGGCACCCGACGGGGTGGAGTTGGCTGTCTCGACCACCGGGTCGGCCAACGGTGCCGTTCCGCCGATGGTTGCCACCCACGGCTGGGCTAACGACCGCTCGGTGTGGGCGCCCATCGTTCGTGAACTAGCGGGGGAACCGGCCATGACGACCTGGGACCTCCGGGGCCACGGTGAAAGCGGCATCCCCCTACCCGGCGCCTACACCCGGTCCCACGCCTTGGCCGACCTGGCTGCCGTACGCGATGAAGCCGTGGGCGCCGGCGGCGGTCCAGCCGTGCTGATGGGGCATAGCCTCGGCGGCTTCCTCTCCCTGGCCCACGCCGTGGATCGTCCCGACGAAGTGGCCGGCCTGGTGTTGGTAGCCACCGGGCCGGGCTTCCGCAAGGCTGAGGCCCGAGACCAGTGGAACGAGTCGGTGCGGGAGTCGGCGGTGAAGATCGGTGTTCCTCCGGGATCCGAGGAGATCTCGATGCACTTCGACTCCCACGTCATCGACCACCTTGACGAGGTCCGGGTGCCCGTGCTGGTCCTGCTGGGCGAGCGCGACAAGCGGTTTGCTGCGTCGGCCAGCCTGTTCGAGCGGGACCTCGACGTGCGTGCCTCTGTGGTCGTCCCCGACCAGGGGCACATGGTCCACGTCAAGGCACCCGTCGAGTGCGCAGCGGCCATTCGACACTTCTTCGCTGGCCTGACAGGAACCATGGCCTGACCTCATCGACACCAGGCCAGTGCGCATGTTGGACCCGCGAGCGCGATGATCGACTCATGGTGGCCAACGACCGACAGATCGACCTCCCGGGCGGAACCTTCCTGATGGGCAACGAGGTGGGGGCCTACCCGTCGGACGGTGAGGGCCCGGTCCGGCCCGTCCACCTGTCCCCATTCGCGATCTCGTCCACCGCTGTGACAACAACCGAGTTCGCAGCCTTCGTCGACGCCACCGGCCATCGGACCCTCGCCGAGGACGGCGGCTGGTCGTTCGTGTTCGCCGGGCACCTTCCCGACAACTTCGAGGAGACCCGGGCCGTGGTGGGCGCCGAATGGTGGCGACAAGTGTTCGGCGCCAACTGGCGCCGCCCTGAAGGCCCGGATAGCGACTTGGACGGCCGTGGTGACCACCCGGTGGTCCACGTCTCGTGGTTCGACGCGGTTGCCTTCGCCGAGTGGGCCGGTGGTCGGCTACCCACCGAGGCCGAGTGGGAGTTCGCAGCTCGGGGTGGTCTGGAAGGTCGGCGTCTCCCGTGGGGGAACGAGAACCAGCCTGACGGCCCCGACGACCATCGTTTCAACATCTTCACCGGGACGTTTTGGCACGACGACGACGCGGCAGACGGCTGGGCAGGAACCTGCCCCGTGGACGCCTTCGAACCCAACGCCTTCGGCCTCTACAACTGCTCGGGCAACGTGTGGGAGTGGACGGCCGACTGGTTCACGGCTAGCCACCGGCCCGACGGATCCGACGGACCGGTGGTCGACCCGGCCGGACCGCCAATGGGCGTCAACCGGGTGCTCAAGGGCGGCTCGTTCCTCTGTCACAACAGCTACTGCCACCGCTACCGGCTGGCTGCCCGGACGTCGAGCACACCGGACAGCACCACCGGCCACCAGGGCTTTCGGATCGCTACCTGAATCTGGTTCCCAACCATGATGGGGCGGCATGCTCCTAGCCTTGGTGTTATGGGGCTGCGTTCCGAGGTCAACGAACACGTCCCGCCGGCCGCCTCTGGCGAATTCGCCGTACCCCATGTTGGCCCCTTGGCGGTCTGGCCGCCTGTGGTGCTGGCCCCCATGGCCGGTGTGACCAACGCTCCCTTCCGGAGCCTGTGCCGGGAGTTCGGTGCCGGGCTCTACGTCAGCGAGATGATCACCGCCCGTGGCCTGGTAGACGGGCACCTCAAGACTTCCCGGCTGGCCCACTTCGACCCCACCGAGACGCCCCGCAGCATCCAGCTCTACGGCACTGAGCCCGACAGCATCGGTCGGGCAGTGGATCTTCTGGTGGGTGGTGAGCATGTCGACCATGTCGACATGAACTTCGGCTGTCCTATGCCCAAGGTGACTCGCAAGGGGGGTGGGGCGGCCATCCCCCTCAAACCTCGCCTGTTCGAAGCCATCGTGCGGGCCGCCGTGGAGCGGGCCGGGTCGGTCCCAGTGACTGTGAAGTTCCGCAAGGGCACCGACGATGACCATCTGACCTTCCTCGAGGCGGGCCGCATCGCCGAGTCAGTGGGCGCCGCAGCGGTGTCCCTCCACGCCCGTACCGCCGAGCAGCTGTACTCCGGCGAGGCTGACTGGGCGGCGGTGGCCGCGCTCAAGGCGGCGGTGACGTCCATCCCGGTGTTCGGCAATGGTGACGTCTGGGAGCCATGGGACGCCCTGCGTCTCATGCGGTCCACGGGCTGTGACGGCGTGGTGGTGGGTCGCGGCTGCCTGGGTCGGCCATGGCTGTTCGGCGACCTGGCTGCTGTTTTCGGCCCCAACCCGGACGCCGGGGGAGTCGAACCCGGACGACCACCGGTGCTGGCCGACGTGACTCGGGCTATGGCCCGCCATGCCCGATTGCTGGTGGACTGGGCCGGCCCCCACGGCATCAAGGACTTCCGCAAGCACACCTCGTGGTACCTGAAGGGCTACGCCACCGGCCCACAGGTCCGGAACGCCCTGCAGAAGGTCCGTGACCTCGACCACCTGGACGGCCTGTTAGCTGAATTGCTGGCTGGCGTGAACCCGACCATGACCCTGGACCCGACGTCGCTACGCGTGCCCCGGAGTCACCGCAATGGCCCCAAGCCGGTGGTGTTGCCCGAAGGGTGGCTGGACGACCCAGAGGACGCAACCCCACCGGAAGCCGCCGAGGTCCTGGTCTCCGGCGGCTGACGAGCCACTCCGTGCATCCCCTCGTCCTAGCTTCGGCCTCGCCTCGCCGACTGGGCCTGCTCCAATCCGCTGGTGTCGACCTGGAGGTCCGCGTCCCCCATGTCGACGAGACGCCGCTTCCCGGCGAGGATCCGGTGACGATGGTGGAGCGACTGGCGTGCGCCAAGCGAGACGCAGTGATCACCGCGACCCCTGATGGCCCAAATCTGCGGGTGATAGCCGCCGACACGGTGGTGGTAGTGGACGGCGAGGCATTGGGCAAGCCTGGCACCCCGGAGATGGCGGTGGCCATGCTGTCCCGATTGTCGGGTCGGACCCATCACGTCGTCACCGGCGTGGCCGTGGCGGGTCCAGCCGGCGCCGTATCGACCACGGTGACCACCGAGGTGACGTGGCGGCCGCTGTCGGTTGACGAGATCGAGGCCTACGTGGCTACCGATGAACCGCTGGACAAGGCTGGTGGCTACGGCATCCAGAGTGGGGGCGAGGACTTCGTGACCTCGCTAGTGGGGAGTCGCGACAACGTCGTTGGCCTCCCGGTCGCCACCGCTCTGGAGTTGATGGCCACCGTCGAGATGGCCGACGACCCCTGACAACGCTGATCGGACCGGCGGTCTCACCGGTTCAGGCGACGGGCGGTTGGAACCGGCCGTCGTGGATGAATGCTCTCGCTCCGAGGACGACCACGACCAGACCGGTGACGGCAGCAGTCCCCAAGATCAGAAATAGCAGGGCCGCCTGGATGAGGGCGGCCTCCATCGGGTCAACCCCGGCCAGGATTAGGCCGGTCAGGGCCCCGGGCAGGAACACCACCCCGACGCTGCGGGTCGCCTCCAGTTGAGGGCGCAGGGCCAGCCGGATGGCATCGGATGCCATGTCGCGCACCGCCGGGACGGGGCCGAAGCCAAGGGCGAGCATGGCCTCCACCTCCCCGGCCCGTTCCCGGAGGCCGTCCACCAGTCGGGTGGCGGCCACCACGACGACCTTCAGCGAGTTGCCCACCACCATGCCCGACACCGGAACTAGCACTCGGGCCTCCAACGGCAGGATCCCTAGGCCGAATACGAGGGCCAGCGAGCTACCGAGGCCGACCACTCCACCCAAGCTGGTCATCCAGCCAAGACCGGGTAAGCGGGGCTCCCGTCGACGGGCGGCGTCGCCGGCCATCGGCACCATGGCAACCAACCAGGCCCATGACCACAGGATCGACGCTTCACCGTCCAGCAGCAGGGTGAGCGCCCAGCCGGCCGCCATCAGTTGTCCTACGGCACGCACGGCAGCCACTACGAGGTCGCGCTCGAGCCCCAGCCGTCGGGCGAGGGAGATTCCAGCTACCACCACCAGTGGAGCGATCGAGGCCATCAGGGCCCATCCAGCACCCCACCGACCGATCTCCACTCCAGCCACGGCCGCACCGTACCTACCGGCGATCCCTGGCCGGTAGGTAGCGGTCGAGACCCACCTTTGGCAGCGGCCAGCAACAACCATACGATGTTAGGCATGCTGAACAGACGGGTAGTCGTGCCCCGGGCCACTGCCGAGGACCTTTCGGTCGACAGCCTGTCGGTTGGCTACGACGGTCGCCCGGTCCTGCACGACGTGACACTTGACGTGGGTGCGGGCGAGATGGTGGCCCTCCTGGGACCCAGCGGCTGCGGGAAGACGACGCTCCTGCGAACTATCGCCGGTCTTGAACGCCAGATGTCGGGCACTGTCCGCCTAGGCGAGCGCATTCTCGGCGACGGGCACTTCTTCGTCCCACCGGAGAAGCGGCGGATCGGCATGGTGTTTCAGGATGGGGCGTTGTTCCCCCACCTCGACGTCGGGCAGAACGTGGCCTACGGACTACCGCGTGCCGACCGCCGATCGACCCGGGTCACCGAGACCCTTGAGTTGGTCGGCCTCGACGGGATGGAGGATCGACGACCCGGATCCCTGTCCGGCGGCCAGCAGCAGCGCGTCGCCCTGGCCCGGGCTCTGGCCCCCCGCCCCGGGGTCCTGTTGCTCGACGAACCGTTCTCCAGCCTCGATACCTCGCTCCGGGTTCAGGTCCGTGCCGAGATTCACCACCTGCTTCTGGAACTGGGGGTGACGACGGTGTTCGTCACCCACGACCAGGAGGAGGCATTCGTCCTAGGCGATCGGGTGGCCGTGTTGAACGAGGGCCGAATCGCCCAGGTGGGAAGCCCTGACGACCTATACCGACGTCCCGTCGACCGGTGGGTGGCCACCTTCGTCGGCGATGCAAACCTGCTGGCAGTAGCCGACGCCACAGGGACCTGCGATACGGCAGTCGGCCCGGTCCCGGTGGCCACACAGGTAGACGGGCCGATGGACCAGGTGGCAGGCGGTCCTGCTGAACTGCTCGTTCGACCCGAGGATCTGCGGCTGACCGAGGGTTCGTCGGGAACCGTCGAACTCGTCGAGTACTACGGACACGACGCCATGGTCCGGGTACTGCTCGAGGACGGTTCCACGATCCACGCCCGCACCGGCTCCGACGTCCGTTGGCAACGGGGCGACGGGGTCGGTGTGACATATGTCGGCCCCGGAGCAGTGCCCCTTGGGGTGTGAACTCGGAGGAGGGTTGTTAGGTTACCTTTACTTAAAGTTAGGGTGCCCTTACACACCTCTCCGATCCAGAAGGTGAATCACGCAACATGGACGAACGTTCGATCTCCTCACGACTGATCCGCTCCGCGGCAACCATCCTGATACTCGTCGGCCTCACGGCCTCAGCAACGGCCTGTGGCGGCGGCACCGACTCGCTGACCGTCTATTCCGGCCGCAGCGAGAAGCTCGTCGGCCCGATCTTCGAGGCCTTCACAGCCGAAACCGGTATCGCACTTGACGTGCGCTACGGCTCATCGAACGACCTCGCCCTACTGCTGGCTGAGGAGGGAGACAAGAGCCCAGCTGACGTATTCCTATCCCGGAGTCCCGGCCCCGCCGGCTACCTGGATGACATTGGCATGCTGTCTGAACTTGACGACGACGTGCTCGACCGGGTGTCAGCCACTGACCACTCGCCTGACGGCACCTGGGTCGGCTTCGCTGGCCGCGGACGGGTGCTCGTCTACAACGTCGACGAAGTGGCTGTCGCCGACCTCCCCGACTCAGTGTTCGAACTGACCGGTCCGGAGTACTCCGGCCGGGTGGCCGTACCCGGCAGCAACTCCTCGTTCCAGGACTGGTTCACCCTGTTCCGCCTGCGCAACGGCGACGACGTGGCTATCGAGTGGCTGGAAGCCATGGTGGCCAACGGCAGTCGCTTCTACCCGAAGAACGGAGCCATCGTGGAGGCCGTAGGCCGCAACGAGATCCAGTTCGGCCTCGTCAACCACTACTACAACTTCCAGAAGGTGGCAGCCAACGGCGACGCCCAGCGCTCGGCCAACCACGGCTTCGCTCCTGGGGACGACGGCGGTCTCATGATCATCGCCACGGCGACAGTCATGGACTCCAGCGACGAGAAGAATGCCGCCAACCGGCTATTGGCCCACCTGTTGAGCGACGGACAGCAACGCTATCTCACCAACAAGGTCTACGAATACCCATTGGCCATCGGTGTGGCGCCGTCTGACGTGCTGCCGCCAGTACCGGGAGACCGGGTGGGCGCGGTCGACATCGATGACGTGGCCGCCGAGTTCACCCGCACCATCGAAATCATCGAGGCCAGCGGGATCCTCGACCAGTGATCGTTTGCCCGTGCTGAACGGGCCCACCAGGGTCGACCGCGTCCGGGCGAGACGCGGTCGACCCCAACTCCACCTGGTGGCGGCGGCTGTCCTCGTGGCGGCCGCCTTCGCTCTCCCCGGGGGCTACGTGGTCTGGCGAGTTATCGGTGGCACCGAATCGCCTCTGGCCCTCCTGACCAGTTCCCGGACGTTGTCCCCACTGTGGCGTACCGTGCAGTTAGCCGTCCTCGTCTCGGCATCTACCGCGGTGCTCGGCTCTGCGCTGGCCTGGATCACGACCCGTAGCGACCTGGTCGGACGGCGCTTCTGGCGGATCGTCGTCCCCCTTCCCCTCGTCTACCCGAGTTTCGTGGGCGCCGCGGCCTTCATCTCCGGCCTAACCCCGGGAGGCATCGTTCACGATCTAGCTGCGGATCTGGGGTTCAACCTGACCCTGCGACTCCACGGCCTTTCCGGCGCCTGGCTAGTCCTGACCCTGTTCACCTACCCGTACGTGTACCTCCCGGTGGCCGCCCGTCTGGCCTCGCTACCCACCGCCTTCGAAGAAAACGCCCGCCTGCTCGGCGACCGCCCAGCGCGGGTTTTCACCCGGGTGGTCCTCCCCCAGATCGGCTCATCGATCGCCGCCGGTTCACTGCTGGTATTCCTGTACACGATGAGCGACTTTGGGGCCGTCCACCTCATGCGGTTCGAGACCCTCACCCAAACCATCTTCCGGACCCGCCTGTTTGACCGCGACCGGTCATTCGCACTGGCCCTCCTGTTGCTCGTTCTCGCCCTCGTGGTGGTATCGGCCGAACGGACGATCGCCCGGGCTGGCGCACGGAAGGGAGCCCTGCTGACCGGTGACGCTACGGTCGGCGACCGCCGGGCCCTGACCGTGCCACTCGGTCGATGGGCTTCCCCAGCAATCGGGCTGGTGGCTGCCGTAGTAGGACTGGCGCTCGTGGCTCCGGTGGTCTCACTGGCCGACTGGGGACTCTTTGGCTGGCTGCGATCCCGGAGGGGAGGGGCTCCACTCCGCCTGGACTGGGGGGATGTGCTGGCCCCGACGTGGAACACGGTGTGGGTCGGGGTGGCCACCGCGGTGATCGCCGTAATCGTGGTCCTCCCGGTGGCCTACCTCACCACCCGCCACCGATCACGCCTCGGTGGTGCGGTGAACGCCGTGGTAGTAGCCGGGTTCGCCATCCCGGGGCTAGTCGTCGCCCTCTCGCTGGTCTTTTGGACACTCCACGCCTCACCGTTCGAGTTCCTGATCGGCTCAATGCCTGTGCTGGTCTTCGCCTACGTGGTGCACTTCGGCGCCCAGGCCGTGCGGACCGCCCAGGTCGCCGTTGACGCCGTCCCCAATCGAATGGAGGACGCCGCCCGCCTACTCGGCGCGGGAAGGCTCCGTCGACTGGCCACCGTGGAACTGCCGCTCATGCTGCCCGGCCTGACCGCGGGTGCCGGCCTCGTCATGCTCTCGACGATGAAAGAACTTCCAGCCACCCTGCTGGCCTCCCCCATCGGATTTCGCACGCTGGCCACCCAGATCTGGGGAACCTACGAAGCGCTCTTCCTCCCGGAGATGGCCATGCTGGCCCTCGTGCTGCTGTTCATCAGCGCCCTGATGACCTGGCTGTTGGTGGTGCGACGGAGCAGCCACCTTCGCTGAGGATCTGCCGCTGGCGACGTTCAGGCGTCAGCGAGTAATGACGAGGATCCGATCGGCGGCAAACGGCTCAATTTCAACCCGTCCACCGCCGATCTCGACGGTCATACCATCACCGCCGGACTCCGTGACCGAGCCCTGCTCGCCGGGCACCAAGCTGGCGTCCTCCAGGAACTGCAACAGCCCCTCGGTGAACTCCAGTTCCTCGGGAATCCGACTGACCGTGAACGACTCGCCTACCTCCACGTCGGACAAGTGACGGGTGTCGGGTTCGCGGTACGAACTGCCGGGGATCGGGTTGCCGTGTGGACAGGTTGTAGGCCCTCCCAGCAGTCGGTCCAGGGCGGACTCGACCGACGGCGAGATGACGTGCTCCCACTTGCCCGCCTCGTGGTGGGCCTCGGTCCACGTCAGGCCAAGGACGTCGGTGAGAAATCGCTCGGCCAGTCGGTGACGTCGCACCACCGAGGTGGCTAGCTCCCGTCCGTCATTGGTCAGGGCGATCCCGTCGTCGCCGACGCTGACCAGATCCGCCTTTTCGAGCCGCCGAACCATCTCTGACACTGCCGGCCGGCTCACGTCAAGGCGCTCGGCGATCCTGGCCTGGATCACGTCCAAGTCGTCCTCGGCGAGTTCGAAGATCGTCTCGCAGTACTCCTCGAATGCCGGGTGGTACTCCGGCGTCTCATACCGCACAGGAACGATTGTAGACGTCACCGCCGAACGGTGGCTCGGGCCGGTTCTTCCTGATAGGCCAGACCCGACGATGATGGCTTCGTGATCCTGGATCCCCGTACTCCGGTCATCGTCGGCGTCTCCCAGGTCACCGACCGGGTGGACGACCCGACGACAGCCCGAACCGCCGTAGAGCTCATGGTCGACGCCTGCCGCTCGGCCGGCATCGACGCCACCGGCCGCGGTACCGCCGTGCGAGTCGACATGTTGGCTGTGGTGGGCGGCATCTGGAGCTACCGGGACCCGGGGCGCCAGGTAGCCGACGCCCTCGGCGCCACCAACGCCACCACCCTGCTCACCGGCTTGTCCGGTACCTCGCCCCAACGCCTACTGGCCCATCTGGCCGGCCTCGTAGCCGATGGCCAGATCGACGCCGCCCTCATGACCGGAGGCGAGGTATTTCGGTCGCGCCGCCGGGCCCGACGGTTCTCCGTGGAGGTCCGTCGCGACGTCGACGAGGCCTTGACCCCAGCCGAACGCTTCGAAGGCGGCCTGGAGATGGCCACGCCGCACGAGGAGTCCCGCGGCCTCGTCGAACCCGGCGTCTTCTACCCAATCGCCGAATCGGCCATCCGTCACGACCGCGGCGAGACAGTCGACCAGCACCGCCGCCGGGTCGGCGCCCTGTGGTCCCGCTTCAACGAAGTGGCATGTGCCAACCCCCATGCGGCAACCCGCACACCCATGGGCGCCAAGGCCATCACCACGCCATCGAGAACCAACCGCATGGTTGCCGCTCCCTATACCCGAGCCATGATGGCCAACAACAACGTGGACCAGGCCAGCGCCGTCCTGGTCACCTCAGTATCCCGGGCCGAAACCCTAGGCGTACCTCATGACCGGTGGGTGTTCCCCCACGTCGCCACTCGGGCCGACGACCCGGGATCGCCTAGCGTCCGGATGCACCTCCACCGCTCACCGGGCACGCGCGTCAGCGGCAACAGTGCGCTAGCCGCCGCCAGGCTCCACCTCGACGAGGTCGACCACCTGGACCTGTACGCCTGCTTTCCGGCATCGGTCCAAGTATGCGCCACCGAACTGGGCCTCGACGCCGATGCCGAAACCCGACCCCTGACCGCCAACGGCGGCCTTACGTTCGCCGGTGGGCCGCACTCCAACTCTGTGGGCCAGTCATTGGCCGCCCTCGTAGGCCGACTCCGCGAAGCGCCGGGTACCGGCTTGCTGTACGCCAACGGCGGCTACCTCGGCAAGCATGCCTTCGGCATCTACGGCACCGAGCCTCCCGCCGTCCCGTTCCATTCAATCGACGGTGCGGACGCTATGGCCGACCAGTCTGTTGAAGGGACGACCCGCCGGCCCGACCCGGAATTCGCCGGGACGGCCATCATCGACGGCTACACGGTCCGCCACGACCGAAACGGCCTGCCCACCGAGGCCCTGGTCGCCAGCCTCTCCCCCGCCGGCGCCCGAGTGTGGGGTAGCACCACCGACCGTGGCACGCTCGACGCATTGCTGACCGATGACCTCGTCAGTCGGTCTTGCGAACTCGACCTCACCGGCCAGGTCGCCATCTGACCCCGACGACGGCCAACTCCGGAGAAAGTAGGAGACCCCATGCAGACCCCGATAACCGAGTTGTTCGGCATCGAGTTCCCGATCGTGGCCTTCACCCACTGCCGCGACGTGGTGGCCGCTGTATCCCGGGCCGGCGGCCTCGGCGTGCTCGGAGCCGTGGCCCACAGCGACGAGGCACTGGAAACCGACTTGGCGTGGATCGCTGACGAGATCGGCGACCGGCCGTTCGGGGTGGACCTCATCGTCCCTGCCCGATACGCCGGATCCGACGAGGGCGGCCTGAACGTAGCCGACCTGTTGGAGGCCATCCCCGGCGCCCACCGGGAGTTCCTCGACGAGCTGCTGGAGCGCTACGGCGTGCCGGAGAGCCCCGACACTGCCGGGTGGGCCGAACGCCCGGGTGACGCCCCGTTCTCGGCCAACCGGGCCATTCACCAGTTGGACATCGCCCTGGCCCACGGCCCGGCCCTGGTGGCCAATGCCCTCGGCCCACCACCACGTGAGATGGTCGACCGCTGCCACGAGGCCGGGGTGACGGTGGCCGCCCTGGCCGGCACGAAGGTCCACGCCGAACGCCACGTGGCCGCAGGCGCCGACGTCATCATCGCCCAGGGCACCGAGGGGGGCGGCCACACGGGCCACATCGGGTCCATGGTGCTCCTACCCGAGGTCGTCGACGCCGTGGCACCCGTCCCCGTGCTGGGCGCCGGCGGCATCGGCAGAGGTCGCCAGATGGCCGCCGCCATGGCCCTCGGGGCTGCTGGCGTATGGTGCGGATCGGTTTGGCTGACCACCACTGAGGCTGAGACTCACCCGGTGGTCAAGGACAAAATGCTGGCCGCCGGGTCGGGCGACACCCTGCGCTCGCGCTCCATGACCGGCAAGCCGGCGCGCATGCTGCGAACGGCCTGGACCGAGGAGTGGGAGCGCGACGACACCCCGGCCCCACTGGGTATGCCGCTCCAACCAATGCTGACCGGTGCGGCCATAGACCGCATCAACCGGGCCGCCCACCAAGAGGGATCGGGCGCCGAAGAACTGGCCACCTACTTCGTGGGCCAGGTAGTCGGCACCATGAACCGAACTAGGGGAGCCGGCCAGGTGGTTCTGGACATGGTCGAGGAGTTCATCGACGCCAGCCAAGCCATTGCGGCCCAACTCGAGGTCTAGGCACCTCGGACCGTCAATTGATGTTGACGAGTTGACCACCATCGACCAACACGGCGTGGCCGGTCATCCACGAAGCAGCGTCAGACGCCAGGAACAGCGCCGTGGAGGCGATGTCCTCGGGCTCACCGAGGCGCTTCATGGGCAGGGTCTCGGCGATAGCGTCTCCGCGGCCGTCCTCCCACAGGGCGCGGGCGAAGTCGGTGCGGATGAGCCCTGGGCACACCGCGTTGACTCGCACGGCCGGGCCCATCTCGGCCGCCAGCTGCTCAGTCAGGTGGATCAACGCTCGCTTGGTCAGGTCGTAGACGCCGAGGATGGGATTGGTGCCGAAAGCACCCACCGACGAGATGTTGACCACCGAGCCGCCGTGCTCCTTCATCCACCGGTTCCAGCAAGCCTGAGTCCACACCAGCGGGGTGGTCAGGTTAGTGGCGAACGTCTTCTCCCACCGAGGGACATCGATGTCGATGACGGGTCCCGCATACGGGTTGGTGGCCGCGTTGTTGACCAGCACATCAATGGCCCCGAACGCCTCCAGTGTGGCATCCAGCACCCGGTCCATGTCCTCGACCTTGCCCACGTGGCCTGCCGCGTACGCCAGATCGCCGCCGGTTTCGCCCCGGAGTTCTTCAATGGTGGCCGCGCACGAATCCTCGTTGCGGCTCGTAATCATCACCTTGGCCCCCGCCGCCGCCATAGCCGAGGCAATGCCCCGACCGATCCCGCGTGAGCCACCGGTGACGATGGCGACCTTGCCGTCCAGTCTGATGTCCATGGGCAGCGACCCTAGGGGGGCACCCCCGAGTCGTCCGAAGCGGGCTCAGCCGACCCGGCGGTCGTGACCCTCCCAGTAGGGCTCTCGAAGGATGCGCTTGAGGATCTTGCCCGTCGGGTTGCGGGGTATCTCTTCGATGAAGTCCACCGTCTTGGGGCACTTGAAACCCGCTAGCCGCTCCCGAGCGTGCGCCAGGATGTCCTCGGCGGTCACCCCCGAGTCGGGCACCGGGATGACCAGGGCCTTGCCCGCTTCGCCCCACCGCTCGTCGGGCACGCCAATGACGGCCACGTCGGCGACCCCGTCGTGAGACATGAGGGCGTTTTCCACCTCAGCCGGGTACACGTTCTCACCGCCCGAGACGATCATGTCCTTCACCCGGTCATGGATGTACAGGTAGCCGTCCTCCAGGAAGGCGGCGTCACCGGACCGTAGCCAACCATCACCGGGCAGGGTCTTGGCCGTCTCCTCGGGCAGGTTCCAGTAACCCAGCATGTTCCCGCCATGGCGCATCCAGACCTCGCCCACTTCACCATCTGGCAGCGTCTCGCCGGTGTCCGGGTCGACGATCTTCATCTCCATGCCCCGGATGGGCTTGCCGGCTGACCGCAGCAGCTTCGGATCCGCGTCGCCACCATGGTCCTCAGGTGGCAGGGTGGTCCCGGCACCGGTTGTCTCGGTCATGGCGTACACCTGGAAGAACTCACAACCGAACTGTGCCATGGACTTAACCAGCACATCCTCGGTAATGGGCGATGCGCCGTAGGCGATGCGCTCCATGGACGACAGGTCGATCCCGTCGGAAGGCACCATCAGGAAGAACTGCAGCATGGCCGGCACGAAGATGGCGTGCGTAATGCCTTCGTCCTCGATCCCCCGGAGTACGCCCGCCGGGTCGAAGTCTCGAGCGGTGAACGTAGTGGCACCGTTGGCCATTCCAAACAGGGCCCAACCGCCACCACCGATATGGAAGAACGGGAGGATGGCCATGTTGCGCGAATCGTCGCCCATGTCCCAGTCGACGGTGGCAAACAGGGCCTGAAAGTTCGCGTTGGTGCTCTGCACGCCCTTGGGGTGGCCTGTCGTCCCGGAGCTATAGAGCTGCGAGGAGACGTCGTCATCACCTGCCGGGAGCTTCTCGCAATCGGGCCCGTGGGCGTCGCGCCATGCGGCATACGAAGTGTCGTCACCCCCGTCTCCGATGACCACGATGGTCGTGACGTATTCCAGGTCATCACGAAAAGCCACTAGGTGCCCAGCGAACTCCTCATGGACGATGAGCACAGTGGCCTGTGAGTCGTTGACTATGTAGGCCATCTCGGGCGGGGCGAGGCGCCAGTTGACGGCCACCGTCACCGCGTTCCGGTAGGCGCAACCGAACTGGACCTCGAAGTACTCGACGGAGTTCTTGTCAATTAATGCCACCCGCTCCTGGCCAGCCACCCCCTCGGC
>Ga0315326_10000172_pt1 | contig 29651 bp, 32 predicted proteins | sample M180m32315metaG_FD_203457 | JGI IMG/M metagenome (GOLD analysis project Ga0315326, IMG submission 203457) | Ammonia-oxidizing marine archaeal communities from Monterey Bay, California, United States - M1 80m 32315 | ecosystem: Environmental > Aquatic > Marine > Coastal | place: USA: California... | reverse complement strand
AAATGGCTCCGCGGGTAAGATTCGAACTTACGACCGATCGGTTAACAGCCGATTGCTCTACCACTGAGCTCCCGCGGAACATATTTCTATCTCTATAACAACGTAAAACTATTTTGCCAAGTAATTCTATAAAAATAATATATACTTAATTGTAGATTTATTATTTTTTATAATTATTATTAATATTATTTAATAAGACGGGAGAAATTAAATGAATAATCTATTTAAAGTAAATATAATTCCATTCAACAATAGGAACATAATATCTTTTGTGCTTTTAATAGCTTCATTCATTTTATTATACTTTGGGGTAACTGAACCAATGATGAAAATTTCTGCTGAATATGCAGGACAAGAAGTTTTTAAATATAAACAATCTATTCTTGAAGCAGTAGATACTTTATATGAAGGTGGATATCTTTTAGTTGCTTTTCTTATTTTGTTTTTCAGTGTTATGATTCCTGTCTTCAAAGGTATTGTAATTTTATGGGTATTCTTTTTTGGAGAAGCTACTAAAAAAACATCAGCTCATAATTTTATTTTTAGAATAGGAAGATGGTCAATGGCTGATGTATTTGCCGTAGGAGTTTTTATTGCATATCTGGGCAGTAAGGCTTCCAATATGCTAGATGCTTCAATAGAGATAGGTTTTTATTATTTTACGGGTTATTGTATAGTGTCTTTACTATCTTTACAGACTAAATCTAAACTTAGTTAGATAGATTTATTCTTTAGCTCTACTTCTATAAATGTAAAGTTAAAATCATTATCATTAATAACGTTATGATTTACACCAACTTCTCGAGAATATGATTTACCAGTTACAAGACTTGCTTTTGATATATTTCCTTCTGAATCCTCTATCCTTAAGTCTCCAGTGGTCATTGGAACTACGACATAATCCATACTATGAATATGAGGCCCTGTTTCTGATTTAGGAGGAAAAAACCATTCCGTAACTTTAACAACTTGATTATCAATTTGCACTGTTGGCTTAGCCATTAATCTAGTTATGATATATCTCCTAACTAATATAAATAAGTTAACTACGAACTATAAAGTCGTTTGTACCAGATTCATCAATACCACTCATTAGAAATAGAGTTCTATTTTGATGGTCTAGATTATATTTTTCAGAATGCTCTGCTGCCAGTTCTCTATTAAAAGTAGATGATGTTGGCATATAACGCATTGTCATTCCTCTTCTCGAGTTTGGAGAAGTATTAACTCCAGAACCATGGATTATAAAGACATCATGTAAAGCCATTTGGCCAGTTTTTAAGCATAAATTATATGCATCCTTTTCATCATATTCTGACTGATCAATTTCTTGATTTAATGTTAAATTAGAAGAATTATTGGTAGAATGTTTTCTAGTTGCTTTTCTTTTATGTGATCCAGGAATATATTTTAAACATCCATTTTCTTCATTAGAATCATCTACAGCTAGCCAAACAGTGCATGTAGCAAGAGGTCTTATAGGCCAGTATTCACCATCTTGGTGCCATGGAGTTGCTTTTCCATTAATACCTGGTTTTGCAAAAAAACTTTGATTCCAAATAGCTAAATTTGGACCAATTACTTGTTTCACACAATTTAAAATTTCTGGCTTTTTTGCATATTTTAAAAAATCTAGATTATATTTTAATAGAGTAGGGCAGTAATCTCTAAATTCAGGATGTTTTTCAAGTAAAACTTTATGATAGTTTTTTATTTCTTCTAGATCATTTTCGGGCATTTTATAATCTAAAATAACAAAACCTTTTTCATGATATTCTTTTACTTGATCTGCAGTAAGCATTTTTTATTTCCTATATAATTATTAATGATAAATTTTATATTAAAAGTTGTTGCTAGTCTATGCTCATTGGTAAATTATTAATTTTTGCCCATTCAGATAATGATGCATCATAAACACTTATATTTTTATATCCAAGAGATGTTAATACAAATGCAATATTAGTAGCTGCTATGCCTCCTCCACAATAAGCTATTACTTTTTGTTTATTTAAAACTTCATATTTTGAAAATAATTCTTCTAATTCATGAAGTGGTTTATAAAGTTTAGTTTCATTATTAACCATATCTAAACTTGGAATATTTATACTGTTAGTGATGTGGCCTGGACGACCATAATCTACAGATTCTGAACCATCGTGGAGACTACTTCTTAAGGCATTAATAACTGAAATATTTTTATCAGTTAAATATTTTTCCACTTCCTCTTTTGAGCAAAAATACCCTTTTTTGGGATTACTATTAAAAGTATTATTAGGATAATTTACTTTATTAGAATTAGTAGTTCTCTTTTCAATCTTCCATCTATCAAAACCTCCATTTAACACAGAAACATTATTAAAATCCATTGATTTTAACATCCACCATACTCGGGTTGCCCACTGTATATTAACTCTACTATAGAGAATTACTTTAGTATTCTCTCCTACTCCTTTTGATGACATCACATCATCAAAATTTTTTTTATTAGGCATCATAAAAGGGTAAGGTGTATTTTTTTCTGATATTTCATTTAAATCTAAAAAATCAGAATTAGGAATATGTTCTTTATCATAATCTTTTTTGCCAGATTCTATAGTGTAAATTTTCGTAGGGTGTGGATGAAGCCATACTGTGCAATCAAATATTCTTATATTTTGGTTTTTATAATTTTTTTCCAGCCAATCTGTTTCTACTAACATTGAACTATCAAATTGTTTTTTCATAATAAATTAAGACCTTTTAGTTATGATTAATTGTTTTTTTAGTATAAGATTATTAATTATTATAAAAAGTATTTATTAATTTATTTAGGGAGATATCTTATGAGTTTGTCAGGTCAAGTAGCATTAGTAACTGGAGGAGGAACAGGTATTGGTAAGGCTATTGCTCAAGCAATGCTTGCAGAAGGAGCAAAAACCATAATTGTAGGTAGAAAAGAAGAAGTCTTAAAAAAAGCACAGACTGAATTAGGCTCAGGTGTAGAAATAATGGTATGCGATGTAACTCAGGAAGATCAAGTTGATGAAGTATATAAAAATATTATGTCCAGTCATGGTAGATTTGATATTTTAATAAATAATGCAGGAATGGCCGCAAAAGCTAAATCTTATGAAATGAGCTATGACATGTGGAAAAAAGTTGTAGATGTAAACCTTAATGGTGCTTTTTTATGTGCTCGTGGTGCTATGAAAATAATGGTAAGCCAAAAATCTGGAAGAATTATCAATATTGGAAGTATTTCTGGTCAAATGAGTAGACCTGAAAATGCACCTTATACAGCTACTAAATTTGCAATTGAGGGATTAACACGGGCATTGGCATTAGATGGAAGAGATCATGGAATAGCTGTTAGTGTTATTCATCCTGGAAATGCGGCTACTAACATATGGAAAGGAAGAGAAGAAGTATCAGAGAGAGAAGGTTTAATTCCTTTAGAAGATTTAGGAAAGTTGGCTGTAACTATGCTGACAATGTCTCCTAATGTAAATATTCTTGGTTCTGTTATACTTCCAATTACGCAGCCATATTTAGGTAGAGGGTAAGTTTCATGATAGAAGATACTACTAAAATTATCATTGACTCTAGACGTAATAATACTCTTATTCCAGATTTACTGAATTATATGCCAAAAAATGTTGATGAAGCTTATTTAATCCAAGATGAAGTAGTTAAAAGCTTTGACTATAATTCTATAGGTTGGAAAGTAGGATGTACAACTGAAATGGCTCAAAAGTTTTCTGGAATGACAGAACCATTTTCAGGAATTATGTTTGATGAAACAACTTTCCTTACTTCTAATTTAGATATTAAATGTGTTATGAACAAGCCTATTATTGAGCCAGAGTTATGTTTTGAAATTGGCGAGAATATTATTGATATTGGTGAATTATATAATAAAGAAAATATTTTAAAATATATAAAATCTATATTTCCAGTAATTGAAATTGTTGATGCTAGATATCAAAAAGGTTGGGATATTAAAGCATTAGAAACAATATCTGATAATGGAGTCCATTCTATATTAGTAAAAGGTGAAAAAATATCTGATTGGAATAGTTATGATAGATTAAATTCAATAATTAATTTATATGTTGATAATAAACTCATTTGTTCTGGTCGAGGAAGTAATGTTTTAAATGACCCATTAAATTCTATTTGTTGGCTCGCCAATAAACTTATTGCTAGAGGGAAATTTATTAAGGCTGGAGAAATAATTACTACAGGTAATACCTTAGACAAACCAATATTTGCTAAACCAAATACTCTTATATTTGCTAATTTTGAGGGTTTAGGAGATGTAAGAATGAAGTATTATTAATTTCCTTTAAAGTTTGGAGTTTTTTTATTTTTAAAGGCTTCCACTCCTTCTTTAGCATCATTACTCGATGCAAGTATTTCTTGAACTGGCTCAAATTCTGATACTGCTGCTTCTCTTCCTTTTTCTAGCGCAAGTTTAGCACTTTTTATAGTTTCTTTGACTGCAAGAGGAGCTGCATTAGAAATACTTTCTGCTATTTCTTTAGCTCTACTAAAAACTTCTTCAGGACTAACTACTTCTTGAACAATATTCATTTTTAAGGCTTCTTCACTATTAAATTCTAATCCAGAAAGTAAATATTTCATTGCATTACCCCATCCAGCTCTTTGCACAAATCTAATAGTAGCTCCACCAGTCGGCATTATGCCTCTTAAAACCTCTAATTGTGAGAATCTGCAATTATCGGCAGCAATGGTTACATCGCATGCTAATGATAGTTCTACTCCATATGTAAATGTAATTCCTCTTACGGCACATACTACGGGTTTTGTTCTAATGAGACCCTTTAAACCTAGAGGATCTACTAAATTTTTTGGATGTAAATAGTCTCTGTTTCCAGATTTCATTAGAGGTGCAATTTTTGGAAGATCTATTCCAGCAGTAAAATGTGCTCCATGACTAAAAACTAATGCACATCTTGCTTCTGAATTATTCTCGTACTCAGTATAAGCTTCAGCCATTTGCATAAACATTTCTGGTGTAAAACCATTTAATTTTGTAGGACGGTCAATACCGATATAAAATATATTATTTAATAAAGAAGCAGTTACTCTTCCTATTTCTGGATCTGCATCTGGTTTTGGCGTTAATGGAGTTTCATCAATATTCATACTACACCTCAATTTTTTCTAAGGGATCATTTACCTCTTTTGGTAAAGACTTTTTAAAAGCTTCTCTATTTTTGAGTTTGTTATAATAGTTTACTACATTTTTATATTCAGATATTTTAATAAACATACTTCCCATATGTATACTATAACCTACAGCAGTATCTACAGCAGAAAAACCTGATTTAAGTAAATAGTCTCTTCCATTTAAATGATCATTAAGTACTTCGATAGCTTTTTCTAATCTTCTAGATTCTAACTTAATAACTACAGGAGATCTTAATTCTTCAGCAATAATTATATTTTGTTGTACTAAAGATGCACCATGTACAGCTACTGTTTCTGCGTAATGAAGCCATTGTAACCATTCAGCATGTTCATTATGTCCTATACTTCTTCCTAAAATATCATCTTTGTCAAAAACTTCACATAAGTATTGGCATATTGCTCCAGATTCATAAAGTGTAGTTTCATTATGAACTAAGCATGGAACTCTTCCTAAGGGATGAACAGACAAATATTCTGGAGATCTGGTATATTTTTGATCAAATGGCATTTCTATAAGTTCAAAGTCTATGTTTAATTCATATAGAAGCCATAAAGATCTCATAGACCGAGCATTAGGACAGTGATATAATTTTAGCATATAAACCTCTTATAATGTTAAATTCCTCTTATAATACCTCTATAAGCAGAGGTTCCATAAACTTCAAAAGATAGAAGCCCAGCTTTTGCTAAGGGTAATTCTGATAACTTTTCAAGGGCACTAGCTTCATTCTCTGATTCGACTACGCATAATGCTCCTTTTCCATCAGTTCTACTATAAATTTCTCTAATAAAGCCATCTTTATATAGTTTTAAAGCATAATCTGCTTCAGGATCCATTAAAGGAGCAAAATCTTCAGCAGGTTTATCCGGGTTTTTAGTTGCTACGACAAAAACTTTCATAATATTTCTCCTATTTTATCTATTATATGAATTTAATTTATTAAAAAGATCAATAAAATTTGATGCAGAAACATCTATTTTTTTATCTGCCATCAAGTCAAAATCTTGTTTAGGTCCATATTCATTAGCTCTAAGTACAAAAGCAGTTTTTAGACCATACTTTTTTGCTGCTAATAAATCTTGATTATGAGCAGCTACAAGCATCACTTCATCTGGTAAAAGTTTAAGTTTTTCTGCAGCACCTAAATATGTTTCTGAATCTGGTTTATAATGCATAAATGTCTCCGCAGAAAAAATATTATCCCATGGTAATTTTTGTTTTTTAGCCATATTAGATAATAAATCAATTCCTCCGTTTGAGAGTGTAGAAATTGAATATTTATTTTTAAGTAAATTAAGACCTTCAACGGAATCTTCCCATGGTTTTAATCTATGCCAAGATTTATTAAGGTGCTCAATATTATCATTTGTTAGGCCTAAAATATTTAGTTCTTTTAAAATGGTTATTAAAGATTCCTTATGAAGAGTATCTAAGTTAACCCATTCTCTATCTCCATTTCTTACTTTATCCATTGAAGGCATATAATATTGTCTCCACATATCAGTCAGCTTCTCCCAATCTCCAGAAACTCCTGTATGTTGTTCTAATGAATTACATTCTTCAATTACAGAAGTTCTCCAATCTACAACTGTTCCAAAAACATCAAAAACTAAAGCTTTTATCAATTTTATACCTCCAATATTAAAAATATTTAATTATTTTAATCTATTTTTAAAGAACTTGCGTAATAAAAATGTATTTAATTTAATTAGGGAATTTATAAATGTTTTTTTTAAGAAATTTAGCTGTAATATTTTTATTAAGTTTGTTTTCAACTAGTATTGCTCTTGCTGGGCCTGCCAATAAAATAGACACTGATAAACTTGTTAATTCTTATCTTGTAGTAGAACAATTAGCTAGTGATGGAAATCCAAATGCGGTAAGTAACAAAAAAACTATGTATAGTTTTTTAAATGAAGATCAAAAAAAGTTAGTTAATAAAATAATTACTCTTAGAGATAATAATAGAATTAATCTTTAATCACTATTTATTTAGATCGTTATAAATTTCTTCAAAATTATAATTTATATAGCGAGCAGTCTCTAATAGTTCTTTACTCTTCTCCCAAGAATAAAGATATTTTTTACACAAATCTTTTGAACTATTAGAGATTTTTTTAATATTATTTAGTATAGTACTATTATTTTGATTATTACTTAGTAATAGTAAATCAGATAGACTTTCTTCTCCAGCTGGCATTGGTCTTTCCTGAACCAAAGATGAGTCGATTGCATGGCATGTATGTTTTAAGTGTCTTATAATATTAGCATTGTCCTCTGGATGGTTAATAGAATATTTACTGTGTTCTTTTATAACAAAAACTATGTCTTTTATTTTTTTTTGTAACTTATCTCTGATTGGTACTTTAAGACTAATTTTATTTTTTATACATTTTCCATCTGCTCTTAACGAATTGTTGCCATTTGGCCCTAGAGTTAACTTCATAGAAGAATTTATATATTTTAATCGAATAAATCTTCCACCTTGAGTTGTTTGATTTCTCCATTTTCCATTAGCATAAAAATCCTGGTTTTTTTGAATTGAAATTCTTAAATCTGCAGATCTTTTTTTATCATCATAAAATAAGTCTAAAGTAGCTCTATTAGAATTAATAAAATTAATATTCCATTTTGCAATGGTAGTAACATCAGTTGTTCTAAGAACACCGTTACACTCAAAATTATAATAATTGATTGAATTTGCTATAGAGGTAGTAGTATTAATGGTTAAAGTAATTAATATTATTAAGATATAATGCAATATATAAATTACCCTTCTTTTAAGGCTTGATTTATTGATTTATGAAAATGTTGAAGACCAGGTTCATTTTTACCAAAAATTAATTCCCTTTTTGGGTTTGCATAAAATCCTTTTTGAACATCTTCTCCGAGAGGAAAATCCTCTGCTTGAACAACATCTATAGCTAAATTAAAATTATTATTCCAATGTTGTTTTGCACTTTTTGTTATCGCTTTTTTCTTACTAAATAAAGAAAAAGATACTTTAGATTCATTTTCTTTTTTACCAGGTAAAATATGCCATACTTCAACGTGTTCATGATGTGTAACTAATACGGTATTTGGGAATAGTGTAATAACTTGAATAGTATGTGTCTTAAAGTCTTGATTTGTTTGAAGTTTATTTTTTGATTTTAAAACAGATGTTCTTGGTCCAATAATTCTTATATTAGAGCCAAAAGAGTCAAACAATGCAATGTCGCTCATTATTATTGGGCTGAGTGTTTCAGCATGTAAGCTATTAATATGATAAAGTTCTAAAAAAGTATCAGCAGCTAATTTCCAATTCATATTAATATTAATTATTTTGCTTTTATAAAAATGATAATTATTTAAATTATAGTCTTTTAACAATAAACTTAAGTCTTTAATATTATTTTCATATTTTGTCTCACTTTTCTTATTCATAGTAAGCCATAAGAAGCCATTATGATTATTAATATTGAGTTCTGTTAAATTACATTTTTTCTTATCTATATTATCAAATGCATTTTCTCTAGGTCTTCCTATTAGATTTCCCTCTAAGTTATATGTCCATGAATGATAAGGACATTTAAAAGAATAAGCCTTACTTCCAGAATCTTTAGCTATTTTAGCTCCTCTGTGGGTGCATATATTTAAATATGCTGCAATTTCGTTAGCGTTTTTTCTTACTACTAATATAGGAGTATCTATAAGCTGAAGTGTAAACCAGTCTCCTTTATTAGGGATTTTTGAAGAAACTCCAATACATACAGGAGTATTTTTAAACAATATATTTTTTTCTTTTAAATTTCTTTTTGGGTCTATATATTCATTAACTGGGTTTTTATATATATCATTGGCATAATCTGTTTCACGATTAATAATTAAATTATGTAGTCTATCTTTAATATCTATTTTTTTTTTCATAAAAAATCTCAGTATTATATTCATTGAAAATATATTTTGTTTTTATTATAATTGTTTTTTGATATTTGTAATTAGTTTTTTAGGGAGATAGTTATGAGTGATAATAGACCTATATGTATGATAACGGGCTTAGGAGAGGGAACAGGTGGATATACTGCTAAAAAATTTTCTAAAGAAGGTTATAGAATTGCTATGTTAGCTAGATCTGTTGAGAGATTACAAAGGTTTGAAAAAGAGCTTGAGGGCTCTAAAGGTTATGTATGTGATGTTTCAAATATAGAACATCTTAAAGAAACCTGTTTTAAGATAAAAAATGAAATGGGAGCACCTGAAGTTCTTATTCATAATGCCGTAAAAGGTAATTTTGAGAAACTATTGGACGGTAAACCTGAATGGTTAGAAGAAAATTTTAGAATAAATACTACATCTTTATTGTATTTAGCCCATGAACTAATTCCAGATATGATAAAATCTAAAAAAGGAGTTATAATTGTTACTGGTAATACTGCTGCAAAAAGAGGAATTGCTAATACTCCATATTTTGCTCCAACTAAGGCTGCACAAAGAATCTTGGCTCAATCTTTAGCGAGAGATTTTGGTCCTAAAGGAATTCATGTAGCGTATTTAATGGTAGATGCTTCTATAAATACTCCTTGGACTAGAACTAGAATTGAAAGGCAAATAAATAAACCGGATGTTTTCTTTGCTCAACCTGAAGATATTGCAGATGAAATCTTTCATATAGCTCAACAAGAAAGATCTGCTTGGTCTTTTGATGTAGAAATTAGGCCAGATATAGAAGAATGGTAATATAGTGATCTATTAAATATTATTTTTCGTAAGTTTTATAAACGAAAGGTAATATTATGAATAATTCTAAAGATATTTTTTATATTGGTGGTTACATATTTTTATGCGTAGGAGCATTTTTTGCGGGCGCTTTTTTAATTTAGTAAGGAACTATTTTTCCTGAATAATCAAAAATTTTCCCCGTTGATTTATATTCCAAGTTTTCTATTACTTTTATCAATTTTTTAGCACTTTGTTCAGAGCTAAACACGTTTTTGGCGGACTTAAGATATGGCTTTGATAATTTTGTAGAAACCGTGCCTGGATGGAGCCCTATTATAATTAGTTTACTATAATTTCTTGCAAGCTCAATACTAGCAGTTTTTATTATCATATGTTGAGCTGCTTTAGATGCTCTATAAGATAACCAACCTCCAATATTATTATCTGAAATACTTCCTAATCTGGCAGTTAAGTTTGCAATAACAGTTTTGTTATTTTTAGAAATAAAGTCGATCATATGTTTTATACATAGAGCTGATACTAAGCTATTTATTTCTATGTTTTTCATAAAAAAATTTGTGTCTAAAGCCTTAATTGATTTTTCAGGATAAATATTATATTTTTTATCATGAAGTATACCAATAGTATTTAAAATAATATCAAATACTATATTATTTTTACTAATTATTTCTTTTAAGTTTAACCAACTATTTTCTTTTGTTGCCTCTAGAGTATAATACTTAATATTATTTGAATTTTCATGACTATACCTAGAAGTTACATAAACATTATAGTTAAGTTTTTTATAAACTTTACTAATAGCAAAGCCTATACCATCAGCTCCTCCCAATATTAAAATATTTTTAGAGAAATTATTATCTTTATTAGTTATAATATTAGTATCCATAAATAATCCAATTTAATAAATATATATATTATTCGAATGAAAAGTGATGATGGTTTAAAATGAAAAAAATTAATGTAGGTATTTTAATATTTGATGAAGTTGAAGTACTTGATTTTGCAGGACCATTTGAAGTTTTTTCTCGAACAAGGTTAAGTAGTGGCGCAGAATCAAGGAGAAGTGATGAGAATGCACCTTTTAATACTTTTACTGTATCAATGGATAATCAACCTGTAATTGCTACTGGCGGTTTAAAAATTATTTCTGATTATACTATTAAAAATTATCCTAATATAGATATTTTAATTGTTCCTGGAGGGTTTGGAACAAGAATCTTATTAAATAATGAAAGTCTATTATCATGGATAAAATCTATATCTGATCAAGCAACAACTACTTCTTCTGTGTGTACGGGTTCTCTTTTACTAGCAAAAGCAGGCTTGCTAGATGGTAAAAGAGCTACTACTCATTGGGGGGCGATAGAGGCTCTTAAATCTATTAGTAAAGATATTCAGGTAATTAATAATAGAAGGATAGTAAATGATGAAATTATTACATCTGCAGGAGTTTCTTCAGGAATAGATATGGCGTTTATGATAGTTGAAAACCTTTATGGTGAGCAGGTAGCATCAGATACTGCAAAATATATAGAATTTCATAGATCAAAAGAAAATGTTTAGTTACATAGGAATATTTTTTCCAGCAACAGACTTCATTAATCTTTTAGCTATTGCCCATCTATGCACTTCTGAAGGACCATCATAGATTCTAAATGGACGTATTTCTCTAAATAATCTTTCAACTAAAGTATCGTCAGTTATACCCATACCTCCTAAAGTTTGCATAGCTCTATCTACTATTCTAAAAGCTGCTTCTGAACAAAATATTTTTGACATACTAGATTCATTCCTTGCTTGTTCTCCTTGATCAAGTAGCCAAGCTGTATTCCATATAAATAAACGGCTCATTTGAAGATCTATTTCACTATCAGTAAGTTGAAAAGCTAAACCTCCATGATCTCCTATAGCCTTTCCAAATGCATGACGTTTTGCTGCATAAGAAGTTGCTATATCGTGAGCTCTTTGAGCAGCACCTAGCCATCTCATACAATGAGTCAATCTTGCTGGAGATAATCTTACTTGGGCATATTTATAACCTTGTCCCACTTCACCTAAGACTTGATCATCGGATACTAATAAGTCTTTAAATTTAATTTGACAGTGACCACCAGGAAATGATGATTCCATTGAATTTTGGGTTCTAAGTTTTATTATTGCAGGGTCATCATTATTAACAAGAAACATAGTAGCTCCAAAGCCTTTTTCAATTTTATTTGAAGTTTTTGCCATAATGATATTTAATTTGGCTCCATTGAAACCAGTTATGAACCATTTTTCTCCATTTATTAACCAACCTTTGCTAGTTTTTTTTGCTGTTGTTTGCAGCATAGTTGGATCTGAACCTGCACCAGGAGATGGCTCAGTCATTGAAAAACATGATCTAATTTTTGCTTCTGCAAGTGGCCTTAACCATTTTTCTTTTTGTTCTTCATTGGCTACAACCTCTAACATATGCATATTACCTTCATCTGGTGCAGAGCAATTCATTGCTTGAGGCCCTAATAAAGAATACCCTGATGCCTCAAATATTACTGACATATCTCGCATATTAAGGCCTAATCCTCCCCATTCTTTACCAACACTTGGGGATAAAATACCTAAAGATTTAGCTTCTTCATTAAGTTCTTTTCTTAGAGTGTCGTGAGGTCCATGAGCATCTTGACGTGGATCTTTTTCTCTAGGAATAACATTTTCTAATATAAATTTTTGTGTTGTTTCTTTTAGTTTTTCTATCTCTTCTGGAATTGTAAAATCAATCATTTTTATCTCTTTCAAATATAAACATTTTTATTTAAGGCATTTATTCCTTTTTGATATGCTGCTTCTGCAATAATACTAAAACTTTTATATTTATTCTCTTTTATAGTGCCTCTTAAGTATTGCGCATATAATTGTTGAAAAACTACTCCAAGTTTTAGTAGAGATAAAGCATATATCCAATTAAAATCCTCTATATTTCTACCTGACAACTTTTTATAGAGATTTAGTGCTTCTAGCCTAGACATAAAACCTGGAGATGTAGAAGGCATTTGTTGTAAAAGTTTCATATTAGATGTGTCTTCAGAAAGTGTCCAATAAGATAATAAAGTAGCTAGATCAAATAATGGATGTCCTCTAGTAGCTTGATCCCAGTCAATAATTGCTTCAGGTTCTAACATATTTCTATCTTTTGAAAATTTTAATATTATATTGTCTAATTTAAAATCATTATGCAAGATGACAAATTCTTCTTCTTTAGGAATTGGGGCTGAGGATAAAAGATTATAGAGATTATCCATATCTTTTGATGGGTTTCTATCGTGAGCCATAATACCTCTTTTATGCCATCCTTTTAATTGTCTTTCTAAAAAACCTAATGGTTTTCCTAAGTTTTCTAAGCCTACATCTGAAGGATTTACATTATGTAATTTTACGAGAACTTCAATTAGCATTTTACTTAAATAATTTGCTTCTTTTAAAGATGTATAATTACTTGGAAGCTTATCTCCATTAATTGTAATTCCTTCTTTAAACTCCATAATATGAAAAGGGGCACCAAATATATTTTCATCTTCACATAATAATATTGAATTAGGTGCGAGGGAAAATTTCTTGCTCAAGGCTAACATTACATTGTGTTCTCGTTTCATATCATTTGCTCCAGGAGGAATAGGGCCAAGAGGAGGTCTTCTTAAAACAAATGGTTTATTATTAAGAATAATTTTGTAGTTTAAATTTCCCATACCATTTTTGAATTTAGTAGGCATAGGATTCAACTCTAAATTTAAACCTTTAGAATTGATCCAGTTCGATAAATTTTTCCAATATTTTATATCCATTAATGGTTTGCATGCCCAGCATCAATAGCGATTATTGTACCCGAAATATAATCACATCTAGGAGATACTAAAAAAGTAGTTAAATCAGCAACTTCTTCTGCTTTTGCGGCTCTTTTAAAAGGTAAATCTTTAAATAATTCTTCCCATCTACTTTCATCATTAAATTGTTCTTTTGCTTTTCCTTTCATCATAGTTACTAATCTATCAGAAGTAGTAAAGCCTGGATTAATTCCTAGAACTCTTATGCCATTACCTGTACTTCCATTAGATAATGCTTTAGTGAATGCCATTAGGCCAGCATTTGCAGTAGTACCTGCTATATAATTATACATAGGTTTTTGACCAGCAGAGCCAATAATATTTAAAATAACTCCTTTTTTAATATTTTTCATTTTATTATAGATAAGTCTAGTAAGGTTAATATATCCAAATACTTTTAAGTCCCAAGCATTTCTCCATGTATCTTCATTTATGTCAGAAATACTTCCAGGAGGAATTGCCCCAGCATTATTTATTAAAATATCAATTTCACCACAAAAGTCGCTTACTTTTTCAACAGCATTTTTTTCAGATAAGTCTAAAGCTATTACTTCAACTGATATATTATGCTTCTTTTGTAAGTTAACTTTTAGCTCATTTAATTTATCAGTGCTTCTAGCAGTTAAAATTAAATTGCATCCTTCGTTTGCCATAGATTCTGCTATAGCTTTACCAATGCCTTTTGAAGCTCCTGTAATAAGTGCAGTTTTATTATTTAAATTCAATTCCATAATTATTCCTTCAAAAAAGTTATTTTTATATATAAGGTTATTACAGAATAAATTTTAAATAAAATAAAAATTATATATATAGGTATAAAATGAAGATTAAAGAAAATTGGTCAATTACAAAACCTTCGGTTAGTTCTAAAGGAGGTGTTGTAACAAGCCACCATTATGAAGCATCACAAATAGGAATAGATATATTAAAAAGTGGAGGTAACGCTGTAGATGCTGCTGTATCTATGAGTTTAGCTTTAGGAGTTATTGAACCTTGGATGAGTGGATTAGGTGGATGCGGATATATGCTTTATTTTGATTCTAAAACTGGTAAAACTCATGCTATAGAATTTGGAGTAAAATCTCCAAAAAAATTAGATTTATCAAAATTTGTTTTATCTGATCAGGGAAAAGATAATGATTTGTTTGGTTGGCCTAATGTAAAAGATGATGCAAATATCCATGGACCTTTCTCTATGGCTGTTCCAGGTTATATACATGGTGTTTCAACAGCTCTTAATAAATTTGGATTAATGTCATGGAAAGATATTATTGAACCAGCATGTCTTTTATCTAAAAGAGGTTTAAAGGCTGATTGGTACACAACTATGAGAATTAATCTTGAGGCTAAATTACTTAGTAAATATAAAAGTTCTAAAAATATCTTTTTTGAAGATGATTTACCTATAGTTAGTGAAGATCCTACAAACCTTAAAAGTATTCAAAATGCAGGATTGTATAATTCATATTGTTTATTAAGAGATGAAGGTCCAGAAACATTTTACACAGGTGAATTATCCAAAATATTAGTAAAAGATTTAAGAGAGATTAATTCTTTTATAAATTCTGATGACTTATCTGACTATAAAAGTGAATTAAATAGAAGTTCTAAAACAGCATATCGTAAATCAGAAGTGCACGTTGCTCCTGGTTTAAATGCTGGTCCATCTTTGATTGATGCTTTAAATTTCTTAGAAAAAAATTGGAGTCCAGAAAGTAATAAGCCTGATGCTGATGCATATGAAAATTATTATAAAGCTTTACACTTTTCTTTTGAAAAAAGGTTAAAAGAAATGGGTGAACCAAAAGAAAATTCATGTACTACACATCTATCTGTAGTTGATAAAGATGGCAATATGGTTTCCTTAACACAAACACTATTATCTGTTTTTGGGAGTAGAGTGGTTTTACCGGAAAGTGGTATACTAATGAATAATGGAATAATGTGGTTTGATCCAAGACCAGGAAAACCTAATTCATTAAGCAGCAATAAAAAACCATTATGTAATATGTGTCCCACTATATTGATTGATAAATCTGGAATGAAAATAGCTTTAGGGGCTTCTGGTGGTAGAAGAATTTTTCCTTCTGTATTCCAAAATATTTCATTTCTATTAGATTATAATATGAATCTAGATGATGCTTTTACAACACCAAGAATAGATTATAGTGGTGAAAATAGAATATTAGCTAATGAAAAATTAGGTAAAGATATTATAAATAAATTAAATAATTATGAGCAAACAGTTGATATACCAGATTCTGTATTATCCCATTCATTTGCATGTCCAAATGCAGTAATGAGTGATTCTATAGGAAATAAATATGGTAATGCATATATCCCATCACCTTGGAGTGCAGCAATTTCTTCGGAATAAAAATACTTTATTAACTATCTAGCAGAATATTTCTCTAATATTTCAAGATTAGGCTCCATTCCAAGACCAGGACCATTTGGAATTGAAATATTTCCTTTTTTATCAATATTACTTATACCATTATAAAGATCTGCTTTTAAATTTACATATAATCTTTCTATTTCACTTTCAGGAGTTAGTGATCCAATTACTTGAAGAGTAGCCATGAACCCGGGACCAAAGTATGGAGAATGTGGAACCACTCTGCAGTTATTCTTATTTAATGAAGATATTTTAATGATTTCTGATATGCCTCCTACTTTAGTAACACTTGGTTGTAATATATCAGCAGCTTCATTCAAGACCATTTCCTCAAATTGATAAGATGTGCAAGCGTTTTCTCCCGAAGCTATAGTAATACCTTGTTTTCTTAATTTAGAAAGCCCCTTATAATTTTCTGGAGGCCATATTGGTTCTTCCAACCAATATAACTTTGCTTCTTTTAATATATTTATTATTTCATCCATATATTCTTCTGTCCAAACGCAGTTTACATCCACCATTAGAGCAGTATCTCCTATAGCATCTCTACTAGATTGAATAGGGGCCATAGTATTTTCATGAAGTTTGATTATTTCATAACCTTCATTTTTTGCTTTTAAAGAAACATTTGCTGTTGCTTGCGCATCATCATATAAAAATAAACTTGCATAAGCTTTAAGAGACTGAGTTTTAAAACCTCCTAATAATTCAGCAATAGATTTATTTACCGCTTTACCTAATATATCCCAGAGTGCAATATCAATTCCTGAAAGAGCAAACATTGTAATACCGTAACGTCCAAAAATGTGTAATTTTAGATGAAGCTCTTTATTAATAGTTTGTATATCATCCTTATTTTCTATAGTTTTTCCAATAAGATGCGGAATTATCATTGAATGTAAAGCTGCTTTGGTGGTTTCTATAGATGTATATCCAAAGGCTTCACCCCAACCAATTATTCCTTTGTCTGTCTCTATTCTAATTAATAATGATTTTAAAATATTTTTTTCAGCTATGGCAAAAGAAGATTCCGGGCCAGGGTTTTCAAAAGGTAGGCCTACGGTTATTGTATCTATCTTAATTATTTTCATATTATTCCTTTATAAACTTTGGTGGATGCATTTTAAATATTTCTTCATTTAGTTCAGCTCCCCAACCAGGTTTATGAGGAACTAATAAATCTCCATTAATTATTTCAGGTTTCCATGTTAAAATATCATCTTTCCATGGTACATCATCTGGATCTATTTCCATAACTCTGAAATTAGGAACAGCTGCACAAAAATGTGCACTCATAAGTGTAGATAGGTTCCCGTAAAAATTATGAGGAGCTACATTTGTTTCATAAGCTTCAGCCATTGCTGCAATTTTCATTCCTAGCCATATCCCATTCCAAGGAATATCAATAATAGCTACATCCATAGAGGCATTTTCAAAAAATGGTCTAAATTCTCTAATGCCAAATAAAGATTCACATGAGGCAATGGGCGTTTTGTTAGCATCTCTTATTCTTCGTAAGCCTTCTGGATGATATAAATCAATTTCAAACCAAGTTAATTTAAGGTCATCTAAAGCTCTTGTAATTTGTAAATATCCTTCAGTTTTAAAATTAAAATTAAGATCAAGATGTATTCCCATATCATCTCCTGCGCCAGACCTTAAGGCATCTATCTGTTTTATTAGACTATCTATTATATGATTATCTACATTTAGTTCTGGCCAACCTGATTTTCCAGCAAAACCTTGCATTTCTAATATGGGAGACTCTCCAAAAGTAAATATATTAGTTTTAAGACCTTTATATCCCGCATCCTTAACATCTTTTCCTAGTTGTTTTAGGTCTTCTAAAGTTTTAACTTGAGGTTTTTGCATTATTTTAGATAATTCTTCTGAAATTCTGTATGTACCACAATGAGACCAGTATAAAGGTAGTTTATCTCTAATTGCCCCACCTAATAGTGTATGCACAGGAACATTTAAATATTTTCCTTTTATATCAAGTAAAGCATTTTCAATTGCAGCTATTGCTTGTTGTGCTATTCCTCCAGGTGCTTGTCTTGAAGAAGCGTATAAAAATTGGTGGATTTTTTCATGACATATTGGATCATGGTTAATTATTTTGTCCATAAATCTTCTAATAATTATACTTAGTCCTGGATTTCCGTAACATTCATTATATTCAGCAATTCCTGTAATTCCTTCATCAGTAATAATTCTAAGAAAGGAAAAATCTCTCCAGCCTGCATTACAATGCATAATTTCATAATTTTCTATTTTCATAATTCCACCTAAATTTAAAATATTTTAATAATTTTGCATATTTAATTTGATTATTAAAATAATAACTGTCAATAAACTTGAAATATTTTTTACTATCACCACATATCAATTGTATTTTAATTAAATTATAGGAAATTTATTAATGGCTAAAGAAAAATTTACTTTTCAGGCAGAAGTTGGAAAAATATTAGATATTGTTGCTCATTCGTTATACAGCGAAAAAGAGGTATTTTTAAGAGAATTAATCTCTAATGCATCGGATGCATGTGATAAACTTAGATATGCAAGTATATCTGATTCTAGTCTATTGGGGAATACTTCAGATTTTAAAATAGAAATAGAAGCAAATAAAAAAGATAAAATTCTTATATTAAAAGATAACGGTATAGGAATGTCTAAAGAGGAATTAATTGAATCTTTAGGAACAATAGCTAAGTCTGGAACCCAAGCATTTATGGAATCTATCAAGAATAAAGATGAAAAAGAGGTGCAATCTTCTTTGATTGGCCAATTTGGTGTGGGATTTTATTCTGCTTTTATGGTTTCTGATAGCATTACTGTAGAAAGTAAAAAGGCAGGATCATCTGAATCATGGTCTTGGACTTCTGATGGTAAAGGTTCTTTTGAAATAGATAGTATCAAAAAAGATGATGTAGGAACAAAAGTTATTCTTTCCATAAGTGCTAATGATAAAGAATATTTGGAGGCAGATAGAATTGAAACAATAGTTAAAAAATATTCTGACCATATTGCACAACCAGTATCATTAAAATCTGCTAAAAAAGATGAAGAGGATAAAGTTTTAAATAATGCATCTGCTTTATGGACAAGAGATAAGAAGGACATCACTGTAGAACAGTATAAAGAATTTTATCATCATGTTGGTATGGCTTATGATGATCCGTGGTTAACTTTACATAATAAAGCAGAAGGACTTATCAGTTATATTAATTTATTATTTATTCCATCAACTAGACCTTATGATATATTTAATCCTGATAGAAAAGCTAATTTAAAATTATATGTAAGAAGAGTTTTTATAACAGATGATTGTGAAGGACTTATTCCTCCATATTTAAGATTTGTAAAAGGTATTATTGATACAGATGATATTGATCTTAACGTTAGTAGGGAAATGCTTCAAAACAATCCTGTAGTAGCAAAAATTAAGAGTGCTATTATTAAACGTGTTATTTCAGAGTTAAAGAAGAAAGCTAATAAAGATCCTGAAGATTATGCTAAATTTTGGGATGCATTTGGAGCAGTTATTAAAGAAGGAATACATGAAGATTTTACTAATAGAGATAAAATATTAGAAGTTTGTAGGTTTAAATCGTCAGAATCAGATAAACTAATTTCACTAGATGATTACGTATCTAGAATGAAAGATGGACAAGAAAAAATTTATTATGTGTCTGGAGAAGATGAAAATAAATTATCTCAAAGTCCTCATTTAGAGGGCTTTAAAGCAAAAGGTGTTGAAGTTATCTATATGACTGATCCTGTTGATGAATTTTGGCTACCAAGTGTAGGTAAATTCTCTGATAAAGATTTTCAATCAATTACTAAAGGTGGTGCTGATTTAGATAAAATTAAATCTGATAAGAAAAGCAAAGAAAAGAAAAAAGAAAATAAAAATATAGATAAACTTATAGCTTCTATAAAAATTTCTTTGGGCGATGAAGTTAAAGAAGTAAAGTCTTCAGATAGACTTACTGATAGTGCTGTATGTCTTGTGGCTGGAGAGGGAGACATGGATATGCATTTAGAAAAACTCCTTAAGCAACATCAACAAATAGACTCAACAAGTCAGAAGATTTTAGAAGTAAATCCTGATCATCCCTTAATAAAAGATTTATTGAAAATTGTAGATAATGATAAAGATAAGATGGTTTTTGATGACGCCTCATGGTTACTATTAGATCAGGCTAGAATAATAGAAGGGCAACCTGTATCTGATCCAAATAAATTTGCTAAAAGGATGAATAATCTACTTCAAAAAGGTATAGGAATATAGCAAATATTTATGCTTGACTTTTTTTGTTTGATATATATATGACTATTGTTGTTTATATTGTTTCCTCCCAGGAATAATCATGGACAACGGCCCAAAGTTATTAATTTAACTTTGGGTTTTTTTTATGAATTTTGATTTATTTCCTGAATATGCCTTATTAAATGTTTGTAATTATTCATTATTATATTTGCATTTAAATTTTCGACAGGTTTTTTGCTGTAGCCAAAATTTACTACTATACTTGGGATGTTTATAGAGTTAGCACATTTTATGTCATTTTCACTATCTCCAACCATAATTGCCTGATCTACTTTTTTTCCGGATTCTAAAATAGTGTTTATTAAGTGTCTAGAATCAGGTTTTCTATACTTATAAGTATCCCCACCTGTAATAGTATCAAAATAATCTGAAGCATTTAGTCCTTTAATTATCCTTTTTGCTAATAATTCTGGTTTGTTTGTACAGATAGCTAATGTAAAATTCATTTGCTTCAATTTATCTAAAGAATTTAAAACATTTTCATAAAAACCTGTTTCATTTAACAAACAACTATCATAAACTTCTAAAAAACGAAGTCTTAACATCTCAAGATCATAATTATTTATATTTTCATATTTGGATATACCTCTTTTTATTAGTTCTAATGCTCCATCACCTAAATAACCCATTACTTCTTGCAGTGTAATTGAAGGTATATTAATTTCTTCAAGAGTTTTATTAAGTGCGAAACATAAGTCTGGAGCGCTATTTATTAAAGTTCCATCTAGATCAAAAACAATTATTTGTTTTTCATAAATCATAACTTTCCTTTATAAATATTTATATTTGGTCTAACTTCTAAATTATTATTTATAGTAAGTGGATTATTTATGCAAAAAGAAACATATTCATTTATAATATTAGCTGCAGGTAAAGGAACTCGTATGAAGAGTGTTACACCTAAAGTTCTTCATAAAGTTGCTGGTGAACCAATTATTTCTCATATAATAAATAAAGTCATTAGTCTTAGAAATAATATATTAATAGATAAAATTGTTGTTGTTTTAGGAAAAGAATCTAAAGAAATTAATTCATTTATTGAAACAAATTTTAAAGATATTGATATTGTAGTTCAATATGATCAAGCTGGAACTGCTGATGCAGTTCTTTCTACAAAAAATGTTTTTAAAAACTATAAAAATAAATTAATAATTTTATGTGGTGATACACCTCTTATTTCAAAAAAATTATTATTAGATTTAATAAAATTAGGTAAAAATTATAAAATAGGGGTCTCAGGATTTAAATCTATTAACCCTTATGGCTATGGAAGATTAATATTAAATAAGTTTAGACAAGTTTCATCTATTGTGGAAGAACAAGATGCCAGTACATCTCAAAAAAATATAGATTTATGTAATTCGGGAATGTATATATCTGAGCCTAGTTTACTATTTTCTCTCTTATCAAAAATTAAGTTTAATTCAAAAAAGAAAGAAATGTATTTAACAGATATAATTTATCTTGCTAATAAAGATAATATTAAAATAGGTGTTACTTATAATAAAGAAATTGAATGCCTTGGAGTAAATAATAGAGAAGGGTTAGCTATGGCAGAAAAAGAAATGCAAAATCTTTTAAGAAAAAAAGCAATGAAAAATGGAGTTACTTTAGTAGCACCAGAAACTGTTTTTTTCTCTAAAGATACAAAAATATCCAAAGATGTTCATGTTGGTCCTAATGTAGTTTTTGGGCCAGGTGTAAAAATTGGTGAAGGGGTTAAGATTGAAGCTTTCTGTCATTTAGAAGGTGTAACAATAAAGAAGAATTGTACTATTGGGCCTTTTGCACGCTTAAGACCAGGAACAATTTTAGAAGATTCTACAAGGGTAGGAAATTTTGTAGAAGTTAAGAAATCTAAAATTAAAAAAGGAGCTAAAATTAATCATTTATCTTATGTAGGTGACTCTGATATTGGTGAGAAAGTTAATATTGGTGCAGGTGTTATTACTTGTAATTATGATGGAGTTAATAAAAATAAAACAGTAGTTGGAAATAACTCTTTTGTTGGATCAAATGTTTCATTAGTAGCCCCTTTAAAAGTTGGATCTAATGCTTTGATTGGCGCTGGAAGTGTTATTACTAAAAATGTTCCAAATAATAAGTTAGCTGTTGAAAGAAATAAACAAGTTATAATAAAAAAAAATAATAAAAAATAATTATAAATTTAAGGGCAGCATTTACTTATGTGTGGAATTATTGGTGTAGTAGGAAAAAATAAAGCAGAAAGTCTTTTGTTAGAAGGACTAAAAAGATTAGAGTATAGAGGTTATGATTCCGCTGGAATAGCAACCTTAGTTGATAAAAAAATTGATAAGCGTAGAGCTAGTGGTAAAATTTCTAATTTAAGCAAATTATTAAAAGAAAACCCATTATCTGGATCAACGGGTATTGCTCATACTAGATGGGCTACGCATGGCGCACCGAATGAAAATAATGCTCATCCTCATGCAAATGATAAGGTAGCAATAGTACATAATGGAATTATAGAAAATTATATAGAAATTCGTGAAGAATTAATTTCAAAAGGGCATAAATTTTTTACTGAGACAGATAGCGAAGTAATTGTTCATTTAATTTCAAACTATATTGAGAAAGGTATGGATAATATTTCTGCTGTAAGAGAGTCAATCAAAAGATTAGATGGGGCTTTTGCATTAGGAATATTATTAGCTGGAAAAGAAGATATTTTAATTGCTGCAAGACAAGATAGTCCGTTGGCTATTGGTTATGGAAAAGATGAAATGTATTTAGGTTCGGATGCTTTAGCTTTAGCTCCTCTTACAGATAGAATTGTATATTTAGAAAATAAGGATATGGCTGTTATTAGTGTCGATGGTATAAAAATTTTTGATAACAATATGAAAGTTATTTCAAGAGAAGAAACTAAAACTCTTATGTCAGGCAAGTCTGTAGAAAAAGGAGGTTTTAAACATTACATGCTGAAGGAAATCCATGAGCAACCTACAGTTATTGGTGAAACTTTGAAAAGTTTTATTGATCCGCATGACAGAAAAATAGTGTTTCCTAAAATGAATTTTGACTTTAAGGAAATTAAGAAATTATCCATAATTGCATGTGGAACTTCTTCATATGCTGCAATGGTTGCAAAAAATTGGTTTGAAAAATATGCTAACATTCCTACTGAAGTCGATATTGCATCAGAATATAGGTATAGGTCACATGCATATGTAGATAATGAAGCCGTAATAGTTATTTCTCAATCAGGTGAAACAGCTGATACATTAGCTGCTTTAAGTAATGCAAAAAAAAGAAATATTAAAACACTAGCTATAATTAATGTTATAGAAAGCTCTATATCACGGCTTGCCGATGCCTCCGTCTTAACATTAGCAGGACCTGAAATAGGAGTAGCATCTACTAAAGCTTTTACTACTCAGTTAGCAACATTAGCTTGTCTAGTATTGTTTGCATCAGATGTAAGAAAAACAATGTCAAAAGAATCTATTATTAGCTTAGTAGAGGATTTATTAGAACTACCAGCTTTAACAGCAGAGGTTTTGACTATTGATAAGTCTTTAAATGTGATAGCTCAGCAATTAAAAAATGTAAAAGATGTATTATATGTTGGGAGAGGAATTTCATTTCCAATAGCGTTAGAAGGGGCATTAAAGCTAAAAGAAATTAGTTATATTCATGCTGAGGCTTACGCAGCGGGTGAATTAAAACATGGTCCTATAGCTCTTGTAGATGAAGGTGTACCTGTAGTAGCCTTGGCCCCATCGGATGATTTGTTTTCAAAAACGGCTTCTAATATTGAGGAAGTTTCTGCCAGAGGTGCAAAGGTTATTTTAATTTCTGATAAAGAAGGTATTAAAAAACTTTCTAAAACTGCGCAAGTAACCTTAGAGGTTCCAAACAGTAATGCCTTTATTTTACCAATTTTGTATTCAATTCCTGTACAAATGTTGGCATATCATACTGCTGTAGCAAAAGGGACCGATGTAGACCAACCGCGTAACCTTGCTAAAAGTGTAACTGTAGAATAATAGAGGTGTAGGTGGGAGTTATTTTCCCTAATAAATAAAAATCTCTACTAAAATTGCGTGATTTATCGTAGTTTTAAGATATGAAAAAGGGATTTACATTAGTATTATTTAATTAACTCTAGGGAGTCTAGCTTCATGCCAGCAAAGAAATATTCTCACGTTACAAAATCTGTTTTGGACAAGCTAAAACAAGTTTCGACACCAACTATTACGACTCAGTTAATGAGTAATTATGGCCTAAACAATGTATCCCTCCGTAGGGTATTACCAATTGATGCAAGCCTAGGTCGGTTTGCCGGACCTGCCTTTACCTTGCGCTACGTACCTTTGCGTGAAGACTTACACTCACAGCAATATTTAGATCACCCTAAAAATCAAATGACACCAATTATTGAGAAAATTCCTGCAGGTGCAGTAATGGTCATTGATTCAAATGCCCGTAATGATGTAGGGATGTTGGGTGGTAATCTTTTGATGCGGCTTAAGGTACGTGGTGTTGAGGCAGCAGTTACAGATGGTGGTATGCGCGATATTCCTGAGATACGTACACTTGGTATGCCAGTTTGTAGCACTGCGTTTGCTGCACCTCCAAGTTTCTCAAAGCTCATGCTCGTTGAGAACCAGTGCGTGGTTACGTGTGGGGGTGTTCCTATATTTCCTGGTGATATCATGGTTGGTGATGCTGAGGGAACTGTTGCCATTCCAGCTGCATTAGCTAAAGAGGTTGCTGAGAATGGTATTAAACAAGATCACATTGAAGGCTGGGTTAATAGAAAATTAGCAAAGGGTGCTTCTTTGCCAGGACTTTATCCTCCATCTGATAAGGTGCGTTCTGAATATGAGAAATGGGTAGAAGAAGGTGAGCCAGACGAGATTTGATCGCGATAAATCTAGGTTTTATAATTTGTGTTATAAAAAATTAGTTTAAATTAATTCTACTTTAACTTTACTCTGCTACGTTGGAATAGTTTCCTTTTATGGTTTAAGTTCGAATAAAATTATAAATTTCTACTAAAATTGTGTGATTTATCGTAGTTTTAAATTATGAGTAAAAAAGATAAAAAATTAAAACTATTAGGAGATTTGTGTCTTGAAGTTTATAGACATTTAGGAGGATTAAACTTTGATGAGCAAGATTTTCAACTTGCTTTGGGTCATGAATTTACATCAATGGGAATTGAATATTTAAGAGAAACTCATATAGAATTATATTACAAAGATATACCTATTAAATTAGGTGCTCCTGATTTTTATTTAAATAAAGAAACTCCTCCTACCATAATTGAAATCAAACTTTCATCCGGTATTTCAAATTCCAATAGACAACAATTAAAAATGTATCTTCTTTCAATAAGAAGGAATCCCAAAAGTGTGCTTAAAAATGTGAAGAATGGTATCCTAATTAACTTTTTAAAAGATGATCCTACTACCTATCAAAATACTTTGACTGAAAGAAGAAAAGAACTTTATCAAGTAGAAATAGAAAAGTTTACTCTTGATGTTAATGACAAATTAAAACTTTTGGATAAATTATCATTAGGAATTATTAAATGAATAATAAAATATAATATTATTTTAAGGATAACTTTTATGTATATAGCAATGAACCGTTTTAAAATTATCATAGGCCGAGAAAAAGATTTTGAGAGAATCTGGAAGGAACGTGAAACCCATTTGGATGATGTGTCAGGGTTTTTAGAATTTCATCTAGTTAAGGGAGGAACAGAAGAGACTCACACACTTTATGCATCACATAGCACATGGAAATCACAGACTGATTTTGGCAATTGGACTAAATCTGAAGCATTTCGCCAGGCACATAAAGGAGCAGGTGAGCACAGTGAAATTTACTTGGGTCACCCAGTTTTTGAAGGTTTTGAAGTTATTCCTTTATAAACTGAGTGTATTAAACCCATCCAGTAAATACTATTCTACTATACTGGCGGTAAATTCCATTTCGAAGCCAATATTTTTTAAGTATTCCTTTATAGTCTTTCCTGAATTAATATCAATCCATCTTATATGTTTTTTCCATTTTGTATCTTCTTCGGAATTCCATAATGGATTTTTCATTGAAATTCTTAAAGTTTTATATTTTTTGTCATTAATTTTAATGGTTTCTTTTTTTACTTTAAAATCAGCAGTACTCTTTCCTATTAATAATCCTCCAGCTGCAGTAAAAGTCCATGATTCTGTCCATTTATCTCCTTTTTTAAGTGGAAATTTTAACCCTCCACTGTGAGGAATTGCTCTTGCCACTTCATTTCCACCTTTATAAGAAGTTATCCAATTGCCGGTTTTCCTATCGCGAATTCTTTTATCAGCTGTAGGGCTATTAGTTACTTCCCAAACTTCTTCATCTTCATTTACTGAAATTAATTTTGATGTAGTTATATATTTAGATTTATTAGGCAAATTAGTTTCTATTTGATAGCGTATCTCGTCTCCTACATTATATATATGTCTACTTTGTATTTCATTAGCTAATAAGTAGCTTAAATTAAAAGAAAAATACAAAATTATATAAGTAATTATTCTAAACATTATTCTACTTTAGAGTAACTTCAATTAAGTCTGATTTGCAGCCAGCTAATGCAAATAGAAAAAAGAATACTAATAATAAATATTTCATAATTAATTTACCGCTTCTAATTTCTTATCAGGCTATGATAAATATAGTAATGAGTCTATTTATATAATTTAATTTTAATCGCTTTGATATTAATCAGCCGCAGTGTATTAGTTACTTTAGGACACCTTTTCAATGAAAATTAAATTAACTTTCGATATTATAAACTTTATTGTGCTGTCCAACCACCATCTATAGGAAGTGCACTACCTGTAATATAACTAGATTTATTTGATAATAACCATACAACGGTTTCACCAATTTCTTCTGGTTCTGCCATTCTTCTATTTGGAACTAACTGTATAAATTTATCTTTAATCTTATTATCTTTAATACCAATAAGTCTATCTAGCATAGGAGTATTTATGAAACCAGGACAGACCGCATTTATTCTAATGTTTTTTGTAGCATATTCAACAGCAGCAGTTTTTGTTAAGCCAATAACTGCGTGTTTGGAGGCATTATAACCTGAGGTTCCCGCAAGACCAACTAAACCTGCAACTGAAGCTGTATTTACTATACTTCCACCAGTATTTTGTTCAATCATTATCTTTATTTGGGATTTCATACAGTTGAAAACTCCAGTTACATTTACATTTATAACCTTATTCCATTCATTTGATGAGTATTCTAATGTCTTTTTAGTTGGTCCTTCTATTCCTGCATTATTAAAAGCACCATTTAAAGAACCATTTTCCTTAAATATTTTAGAGATGGTGCTATTAACTTCATCAAAATCAGCTACATTCATGTGATAGTATTTTGCATTTCCTCCAGAATTTGTAATCTCTTCTACAGTTTTTCTTCCTTTATCATCTTGAATATCACATATAATTACATTTGCTCCTTCTCTTGCCATAATTTTTGAAGTAGCTTTTCCTATACCAGAACTTCCTCCAGTAATAAGGATAGTTTTGTTTTTTAGTAATTTCATCTTATGTATCCAATTATTGTAATATTTTAAAATTATTTGTTATATAATTTAATATCATTTTTTATAAAAATAAGGCAATGCTAAACCTCCTATAATAAGCATAGATGAAATATAAAATTGCCAATTTAATGTTTCGGATATAAATAAGTAACCTCCGAGTGCAGCTATTAATGGAACAGTTAATTGTGCTATTGAAGCAGTTGTAATTTTTATTTTAGGTAATACCCAATACCATAATGTATACCCAATTCCTGAAGTAATAGAACCTGAAATGATAGCTAAAAGAATTCCATAATTATTAGTATGAACTTTATCAGGTATAAATAAAGAAATTAGAATTATTAATAAAAATGCTAGAAGAAAGTTAGCAGCAGTATTTGATAGAGGGTTTTTTTCTCTATGTCCCAAAATAGAGTATATACCCCAGCTAATTGCTGCTATAAACATCAATATTATTCCATATATACTATTTCCACTAAATCTAGGATCTGACAGAATATATAATCCTACTAAAGATAAAAATACTCCAACAAACCGAATATTAGGAATGTTCTCTTTTAATAACAATGCCCCCGTAAACATAACTAACATGCTACCTCCAAATAATATCAATGCGCCGACGCCAGTATTTATTGTTAAATAAGCAAAACTAAATCCAATTAGATATCCTACTAATGACAAGGAACTAATAATTGTTTTAATTTTGAATCTAGGAATATTTTTATGAATAAAAAGTACCAATAATACTAGTATTAAAGCTGCTGACCCTGCTCTTAATAAAGAAAAATTTATTGGACCAATTGAATTAGAAGATAAAGCTAATCTAGTTAATACTGAGTTTGCAGCAAAAGCAGTCATTACTAAGGTTGAAATAAAATAAAGCTTCATTCCATTAAAATATCAAAAAATAAATATATAGTCATAAAAAATTTCTACTAAAATTATAATATTTTTGTTATAAATTATAAATGACTAAAATAAAAATATATCAAGTTGATGCGTTTACTAATAAATTATTTTCTGGTAACCCCGCAGCAGTTTGTCCACTAGATAAATGGTTATCAGATGAAGTTATGCAGTCCATTGCTTTGGAAAATAATTTATCAGAAACGGCTTTTTTTATAAATAATAATAATAAATACTATATTAGATGGTTTACACCCAAAGTAGAGATAGGTCTTTGCGGACACGCTACTCTTGCAGCAGCACATATTTTATATTCAGAAATGGGTTTTCAAGACGATAATATAGAATTTAATACTAAAAAGGGAGATATTTTGAATGTGATTCGGAATAAAAATATTCTAAATATGAATTTTCCTTCTTATGAACCTAAATTAATCAATCAAAGCATAGAAGAAATATCTGTTGCTTTAGGTGTTAAACCGACATTATTTCTCTATTGTAACTATGGACTTGCAGTTTTTAATGACGAAGAAGAAATCATTAAAATGAAACCTAACCTACAGGCTTTAGAAAAACTGCCTTATAATGGAATAATTATTACAGCACCTAGTAAGAAAGTAGATTTTGTATCACGGTTTTTTGGCCCAAAATTAGGAATTCCA
>Ga0315326_10000171_pt1 | contig 29651 bp, 25 predicted proteins | sample M180m32315metaG_FD_203457 | JGI IMG/M metagenome (GOLD analysis project Ga0315326, IMG submission 203457) | Ammonia-oxidizing marine archaeal communities from Monterey Bay, California, United States - M1 80m 32315 | ecosystem: Environmental > Aquatic > Marine > Coastal | place: USA: California... | reverse complement strand
AGTTTGTATTTAGCCATCCCCGGGACGAAAAGTGGCGAAGTGGAATTTACCACCTTGAATAAACTTGCTAATAGGGCAATAAGGGACGCTGGGCTCCCAAGGCCACGGATAGAGACAGGAAGAGAACAATTTGATGAGGTATTTAACGAATTAGTGATTTCTGGCACCCCGTTGCATAGAACTACAAGAGATTTCGAACCATGGTGTGATTACCTGTTTGATGAGATCGAATCTGTGATAAAAGGACGCTCTATTCTTTCCGAAGATGAATACTTGGAACATGAACGAATAGGGCGGCAGCATACCCTAGGAAAGCAACAGCGGCGTCAGATATGGAAGCTGTACTCAAAGTATCAATCTAAATTAAACGCTAAAGGGATTATCACTTGGATTGGGCAAGTTCAATTAGCTTTAGATGTAGTAACAAAATCAGGACAATCTATATATAGGGCAGCGATAGTTGACGAAGTTCAAGATATTTCTCAAGTAGGTCTACAACTCATCCGTAAAATTGTTAATGGCAATGGCCCTGATAAGGACAATGGAATTCTTATTGTTGGTGATGGAGCTCAACGAATATATAGAAACTTCTGTAGTCTGCAACAGGCTGGTATTGATATTCGAGGACGATCTACAATTTTGCGAAAAAACTATAGGAACACAAGAGAAATTCTTGACTTCGCACTAGCCGTCGCAGGGGATCAAAACGTCGAAGATTTAGGAATAAATCATAATAGAAGCGAGTCAATAGAAGAAACTGAAATGAGTGGGGGGCAAAAGCCAGAGCTTTTGATCTGCGAAAATAACATTTCACAAATTCGGGCTATTGAGAATAGGATAGATGACCTTATGGACCGTTACGGTTTGGCTTACGGTGATTTCACTGTCCTTGCCCGACATAACAGTGGAGAATACAGCGTCAATTATTACCTTAAAGGGCTTAGGCGCAAAGGAATCCCATGCACTGAACTCAATGATTACGACGGGACACCTTCTGAAGGTGTTCGGATCGGAACTTATTTTAAGGTGAAGGGCCTTGAGTCAAAAGTCATTTTTATTCCAGACCTAACTGATGGCATGTTCTTGCCTAGTCCACAGAAAGAAGGAGAACCTGATGAAAGCTATTTGGAGCGTCTAGATTTAGAACTAAACCAATTTTGGGTAGCTAGCACACGAGCGAGAGACCATCTCATCATGACTTGCAATACCGAACCATCGGAATGGATCATGGAACGAGCTGAGGGACTATTTACTCTAGATGAATTCTGATAGAGCTATCTCAGACGGGGACCGAAAAGCATTTCACCGTGATGGGGCGGTTATCCTCAGAAATGTTTTAGAAGGGGACTGGTTGGCGACATTAGAGAAAGGATTAGATGAATGTGCGAATCAACCTGATGGCATGTCCAGCGAGTTGATTATGGGGGAAACTCAGATTCGAGTTGATCAGTTCCCCGCATCTCGTTCAAGTTACCTTCAGGAATTCATTCTCAAGTCGCCCGTGGGGCCTTTAGTCGCTGAAATGCTCGGCACCCAAGTCCGTTTCTATATGGATCAAATGTTTGTGAAACCAGCAGGGGAATTGATGGCGACTGCGTGGCATCAAGATACGTCTTATTACAACGCGGAAGGAAGAGACCTTATAAGAGCTTGGATTTCTCCAGACCCTGTGCCTAGAGGAGCAAGCCTCGAAGTTGTTTGCGGTTCTCACAACTGGAATGTGACTTATCGGCCTCTTGTCGGGAAGGATCCAAATGTCCGAGAAGAAGAACATAAAGCTAACTTGGAGAGAGCTCGGGAATACGGATTCTATGAAAATGCTGGGGAAGATTTCGCATACAACGATGCCTTGCTTGATACTTCTCTTCCGGAAATTCCTGACATCGAAAATAACAGAGGATCTTTCAAAATTCTCGGATGGGATTATGAGCCTGGAGACGTTATTCTTTTCCACGGGAATCTTATTCATGCGGCGTGTAACGACGCTGTTCTAAGCTACCCAAGGCGAGCTCATGCAATCATGTACGCGGGCCCAAACGTACGTTATTTGAAGCGCTTAGGGCAAGTAATACCTGACCCCAAGGCACTTGTGGCTTACAATCCACAAACTGGACAGTCCCTATCAGAATTTAACGAGGTTTTCCCTCTGGTTAAAGAAAAGAGCGGTTCTTAAAAGTAGTGTTTTCCTTTCTTCCTAGATGGGGATATCGTTGCTAGTGGTTATCAGGATTAAGGGGAATCTATGGAACTGAATTTGAAAGGGAAACGAGCAATTATCCCAGCATCAACGAAGGGAATCCTTCGACGCGTTGTTGATCAACTGATTGATGAAGGATGCGACGTTGCTTTGTGTTCGCGCTCTGAAGATACAGTTGCCAGAGCCTTAAGGGAACTTTCCGGTGGTCGAGGTAATGCACTGGGCCGAGCTTGCGACGTAACAGATAAAGAAGACTATGAATCATGGATTGAAGAAATGGTTGAGCAAATGGGCGGCGTTGATATTTTCATCCCAGGTGTAAGCGCTGGCGGTGGAGCAGACAGCGAGAAGAACTGGTGGAAAAGTTTTGAGGTTGATGTTCTTTCAACGGTAAGGGGATGCGAAGTTATTCTCCCCCACATGAGAGAATCAGGTGGTGGAGCGATCACTTTCATAACTACAACCGCTTCGGTAGAGACCTTTGGAGGGCCACAAGCGTACAACGCTATGAAAGGATCATTGCTTGTGTATGCAAAGCAGCTATCACAAGATGTTGGACGAGACAATATTCGAGTGAACTGTGTCTCTCCAGGCCCAATTTACTTTGAAGGAGGGTCATGGCAAATGCTCAAAGACACTATGGCTAAATGGTTCGCAAAGATAGAACGAGATCACCCAACGGGACGACTAGGGACACCAGAGGAAGTCTCCAACTGCATTGTTTTCCTTTCAAGCCCAGCTGCTAGTTGGGTTTCAGGCACTAATCTTATGGTTGATGGTGGGTTCACCAAACGCGTACAATTCTGATCGGAAACGAATGGAACGTATCCGAAAAAATCAAATAAGTCGTAGCGACCCAAACAAAGTTCCACACGGAACTCCATTGGACAAAACGCCGGATTTAGATTTAGGAACCAATATTATTCCTAAAGAGCGATATACCTCTTCTGATTTTATGGAGAAAGAATGGGATGAAATCTGGACGAAAGTGTGGCTCTTGGGTTGTCGCGAGGATCAGATTCCAGAGCACGGAGACTTCATCTGCACAAACATTGGACGAGAATCGGTTCTTTTGGTTCGGCAAAAAAATGGTCAAATAAAAGCTTTCCATAATGTGTGTATGCATCGGGGAAACCGGTTGGCAGATGAAGGCCTTTGGAGTGCAACAAGTTTTGTATGCGGCTACCACGGGTGGGAGTACGACTCAGATGGGGCATTTGTTGATATTCCAGATCTAGAAACCTTTCCTCAAGGAAAACCTCCATGTAACGGCTTATCAGAACTTCCTTGCGAGACTTGGGCAAGTTTTGTTTGGTTCAGCCTTAATACAGAAGTCGAACCGCTTAAAGATTACCTGGGTGAACTTGTAGGTCATTTTGAGCCATATCATTTCGAACGCATGGCTATGACTCGATGGGTTACTGCAGAATGGAATTGTAATTGGAAGGCGGGAGTTGATGCGTTTGCAGAGGCGTACCACACCTCAATAACCCATCCACAGTTGCTTTGGTATCAAGAAGATTTTGATGTTCAGATCGATTTGTATGACAGGCATAGCCGTTATTTGATTCCATTTGGTCTACTGAGTCCTCGCGTTGAGTCTGTTGGTGAAATCCCTCCCCCCCTAAAGTATTTATTGACGAGTGCTGGTATGGACCCTGCATCATACGAGGGTCCGATTAATGGAATTCGTGAAGCTGTCCAACAATACAAAAGGTCGACCCAGGAAGAACAAGGTAAAGATTTTTCAGATCTCCACGATGAACAATTAACTGATGACTACAACTATTTAGTTTTCCCAAATGTCACGACAAATATGCATTCTGACGACCTGATGCTTTTCCGACATCGCCCGCACCCAATTGATCCAAATAAAATGCTTTTTGATATTTGGATGTTTGAGTTGATCCCCGAAGGGGAAGAATGGCCTGAACTTCCCCAGTATGATTTTCGACCGGAAGGCAGCACTAGGTCTCTTGGTTTAGTCATTGATCAAGATGCCTCCAACTTGGCTTCGGTTCAAGCCGGAATGCAAAGCGCTGGTTATCCGGGGCTTTGGCTTTCTGATCAAGAGCTGCGACTCCGCCACTTCCACAAGACAATCTCCGAATATGTCGGAGAGTAGTAAGGCACAAGCAAACTGTTCTCTGAATATAATGGATTACTATGATAATTGGAGGTAGTAATGCATAACGATCGTGATGTTGTAATTGTAGATGCGGTACGTTCAGCTACTGCGAAGCCAAATAGTCGCTTATCTAGGTTTCATGTTACTGACCTCCTGGGTGATGTGATCAGTTCACTTTTTGAGAGAAACAATGTTGACCCTGGATCAGTTGATCACGTAGCAGGTGGTTGCATAGCCCAAGTTGGGGAACAAGCAAATAATGTCACTCGTACGGCTTGGTTATCTGCAGGATTGCCAATTCATGTAGGAGCTTCAACGACATCTACACAATGCGGCTCAGGCCAACATGCAAATACTTGGGCGCATTCATTGATTTCTTCTGGAATGGCAGAGATAGTGGTCGTTTGCGGCGTTGAATCGATGTCGCATGTACCCATGGCATCTCAAATACCGGTAAATGAAGAAGGTGTGGCGTACTTAGGTGAGCGCTATACAGATCGTTACAAAGAGATACATGACCCTACTAACCAACTTGAAGGGGCTGAACGAATAGCTAAGAAATGGGAATTAACGCGAGAAGAATTAGATCATTTCGGTGTTAGGTCGCAGAATCGGGCTGAGATTGCTTGGAAAGAAGGCAGATTTGATGGTCAAATAATTCCATTCGATGTGCATGGGGATGGGACCGATATTCATAACCGTGATGAGGGACTTCGTGAAACAACATTCGAAGGTCTGTCAAAACTCAAACCAATCGCTGGCGTCGGATACTTTGCCGAATCTGCAGAGTTTCATACTGCCGGCACAGCGTCGCAATTAGCAGATGCATCATCTGCTCTATTGGTAATGAGTATGAAAAAAGCGAAAGAACTTAGGCTAACGCCGCTTGCAAAAGTCATAAGTTCATGCCTGGTCGGGAGCGACCCAGCTCTCATGTTGACGGGCCCAATACCAGCAACTCAAAAACTTCTCGCAGACACTGGAAAGACAACCGATGATATAGACATCTTTGAAATTAATGAAGCATTCGCTGCTGTTGTCCTCGCGTGGGCGAAAGAAATTGGTGTAGAAATTGATGAACGGGTTAATCCTAACGGCGGCGCAATAGCCATTGGTCATGCGTTGGGTTCAACTGGCCCATTATTGATCACGAAAACTGTTCACGAACTCCACCGTTCTGCTGGAAAATTCGGACTTGTTAGTATGTGTTGTGGTGGTGGGCTCGGAACGGGCACAATTATTGAACGCATATGATATTGGGAGAAACGAAGTCGCTGTAAATGGACCTTGACAGGAAAGCATGTGTTGAAATTTTTAGTTTGTGGTTCGTATTTCAGTTGTTTGAATAATATTACGTAGCATTTGAGAAAAGATGACGATATGGGCTGGTAGTAACGCGTACCAATATGCCCTACCTAAAACACCCCTAGGTACGAATAGCGCCTGTTGAATCACTAGACATTTGCCGTCATCAAGGGGTTCAACACTCCACTCAAGCCATGCGTGACCGGGGACTTTCATCTCAGCTAGTAGCTGTAGTTTATTACTTGTAATGGAGGTTACTTTAAAAAAATCAATCGTATCCCCAACGCGTAGGTCAGTGGGGTGGCGTCGACCGCGTCGTAAACCTACGCCTCCGAGCAACTTATCTACGAAACCACGTATTGCCCAAAGCCAGTTAAAGGCAAACCATCCGTTATCACCGCCAACGGAGCAAATAGTTCTCATTAATGGCGCTTCTTCAACGCTGGTTTTGATTTCACGTTTATCAACCAGAATTTTTCCTCCAGACCAAACAGGGTCAGAAGGTTCCGGTCGCGCTGGGTCTCTATAACTACTTGTATCTGACCAGCGGGTTGGAATTTCAAGTTCTTGAACACGTGTCACTGCTTTCCCAATAGCATCTTCCAAACTGTCTTGGTGGTCACCGGAAAGCTTCGTGGCGTTTGCTTTTTGGACGGTAACGTCAGTCGTTAATGAATCAATAAGGGCACGTGCCAGTGTGAATGGTAAAGGGCTAACTAAATTCACCCAATGTGATGAAAGTCTCGGAGTGAGAACAGGAACAGGAAGAATAATTCGTCGACGTAAGCCAGCTACTTTTGTGTAAGCGTGCATCATTTCTCTGTATGTGACAATCTCGGGACCCCCTATCTCTAACACTTCATTGGTTGTTGGGGCTTGTTCTAGAACGAACAGGAGACTTGTGAGTACATCGCCAATTGATATTGGTTGGCATTTCGTTTTTGTTACCCATCGAGGCACAACCATGACTGGTAGAACCTCAACGAGGGATCTGAGCATTTCAAACGATGCACTACCCGAACCTATTATTACTGCTGCCCGCAATTCTGTCACTGGCGTTGAACCACTTGCTAGAATCTTTCCTACATTGTGACGGCTTTGCAGGTGAAGAGACTTTTCTAGATTGTCTTCTCCTAAACCTCCCAAATAGATAACCTGATGGAGGCTATTGGCGTCAGCAGCATCAGAGAAGACGCTAGCCATCGTATCTTCTGCTTCAGCAAAGTTCCGTTCTGCCGTCATGGAATGAACAAGGTAGAAAGCGCGATCGGTGCCAGACAAAGCCCTCATAGTTTGTTCTTTGTTTTGTAGGTCAGCTTCGACGATTTCTACATCAGTAGACCACGAACGGTTAGATAACGATTCTCGTGATCGTGTAACGCATCTGACTCGGTATCCAGCTTCTAGTAAGCGCGGGACCAGTCTTCCCCCAACGTAGCCAGTTGATCCTGTTACAGCTATTAAATCTTTTGTGGGCATAGTACTCATGAGTAGCTATAAGTGAATTGTGCCATCAGGCTTTCCCAATCATGCGAAGGGCCTCCATTCGAGAAGACATATCGTCCCTCAGAACTCCCCGTACAGCACTGGTAATCGTAACTGATCCAGGCTTTTGGACTCCGCGCATCGACATGCAAAGATGCTCTGCTTCAACGACGACAATTACCCCCCGAGGTTTCAGAACACTTTCAAGTGCATCAGCGATTTCAGTCGTGACACGTTCCTGAACCTGTGGGCGTTTTGAAAAGCCATCAACGATCCTAGCTAATTTTGATAACCCCGTGATCCTCCCATTAGAACTTGGGATGTATCCAACATGAGCTACACCGATAAATGGAAGTAGATGGTGTTCGCAGAGGGAATAGAGGGGGATATCTTTGACGAGAATAAGTTCATCGTGTTCATGCCCAACATCAAAAGTTTTCTCAAGATGATATGCCGGATCATTGTTGACTCCACTACAAACCTCAGCGTACATTCGGGCTACTCGCTGCGGGGTTTCTTTCAGTCCGTCGCGGGAAGGGTCCTCGCCGATAGCGAGCAGAATTTCAGTGACTGCTTTTTCAATACGGTTTTGATCAATCATGAATCTTCAAGTGGAAAGGGGTGTTTATATGAAAGCACCTGTTTAACCGTTGTGCCAAGAAGTAGGACCATTAGTGGGAACCTCAGAAGGTCGTCAGTTTCAAGGAGTGATAATTCTATGGAATACTTGTTAGCAATGGAGGTCTAATGATGCACGTGCAGCATCTTGAGGGTAAGTCATTCGGTTCTATTGTCAATGGAGTTGACCTTGAGAATCTGAACAACGATACGTGGAAGCAATTGTACGAGTTGTGGATTGAGCGCGCACTTCTGATTTTTCCAAAAGTGTTTCTTTCCCCTGAAGGGCAGGACAAATTTGCTTTACGCTTCGGAAATCTTGAGTTTCCCCGAACAGCGATATCTAACATTGGGAAAGGAGAGAAGCTTCATCATGAAATCAGTGACGATGTCGTGAAGGTGCTCCGAGGGAATGAAGGCTGGCACCATGACAGCACGTATATGCCTGTTCAAGCTAAAGCAGCTGTATTTAGTGCAGAAATTGTTCCGACCTCCGGAGGCACGACAGGTTGGGCAGATATGCGAGCGGCCTACGAATCTTTGGACTCAACTCTACAGAAACGTGTTGAGAGCATGCGGGCATACCACTCGTATTACTACAGTCAAGGTAGAGATGGGTACTTACCGAACGAACAAAATGGAGACGGAACATACAATTATTACGGATTCCACGGAGAAGATATCTCTCTTCGCCCTTTAGTTAAAGTCCACCCTGACACTGGTTTGAAGAATTTGATCATCGGACGTCACGCCCATGACATCATCGGTATGTCAAAGGAAGAATCTAAATCGTTCCTTGACAACCTGAATAACTTTGCTTGTCAAGAACAACATGTTTTTTACCACGATTGGGAACCCGGAGATGCTGTAGTTTGGGATAATCGCCGATTAATGCACCGTGCCACTCCATATGACATGACAGAACAACGGCGTATGTGGCACACAAGAATAGCTGGCGATGTGCAAACGGAATCAGCATTGAATCATCAACCGATTTAAGGTACAGGTAGATTTTTGAGATGAAGCCGGATGAGCTCAACATTGAAGAAGCTATGAAAGTGTTAGGAGTAGTTCCAGAGATGGACTGGGAAGCTATTCGGGCCGCTTACCGGCAGAAAGTTCTACTCACTCATCCAGATATCGTATTAGGAGAAGACTCGAAAACTTTGATTATTAAAGTCAATTTGGCATTTGAATTACTCTCTGAGGTAACTGAACAAGGTAGAAAACCAATCCCATCTAAAGAATTGATAAGTAAAGAAAATAACGGCTTCTCCTTATCCCTTGAGCACATCGACACATTCCAACAAATAGTTGAAGTTAGCCATGGGATAGGAGACGTTGTGTATGTGAGTGAAAAAGAAGGTCTTATACAAGTGCTACTTAACTCAGGAGAAGAATCGCAGTCCACACTCCTTGTCGCTTTTGATTTCTCAAAAAAACCTACGGAAGCTCTTTTCACAATGGAGACTGATAACGCTATTCATGCACCTGATTTGCAAAGTATCGTTAAACAATTCAGTACTTTGCGATCCTTATAATTCTAAAATATTTAGGCAAAAAAGTTTTTTGCTGTTGCCCAAAGGTCAGGAGATACAGTTTTTAGAGTTCCGACGGCATCTCCAAGGGGTACGGTCGTGATTGAACCGTTTTGTAAAGCAACCATTTTCCCGAATTCTTCTTCGTGGACAGCATCAATTGCCGCTATACCAAAACGTGTACCAAGGACGCGGTCATATGGGTTAGGGGTACCGCCACGTTGGACATGGCCTAAGACTGTTACTCGTGTTTCAAATCCAGTTCGTTTTTCAATTTCAGAAGCAACAATTTGTGAAATGCCACCGAGTTTTTCGTGGCCGTACTGATCAATTTCTGGGGTTGGCAACTCAAGAGTTCCTTCTTCAGGAAGGGCCCCTTCGGCTACGACAACGATTGAAGCATACCTTCCAGCATCGTGGCGTCGCTGTAGGGAGTCAGCGACATTTTCTATGTTGAATTTTTCTTCAGGTACGAGCACTATCGTCGCACCACCAGCAATGCCAGCCCAAGTAGCAATATGTCCGACATGACGCCCCATTACCTCCACAACCATCACTCGGTCATGGGATTCAGCTGTTGTATGGAGGCGATCTATTGCTTCCGTTGCTATATCAACTGCGGTAGAAAAACCAAAAGTCATTTCCGTGGCAGCAATGTCGTTATCAATGGTTTTGGGAACGCCAACAATTCTTGTCAGTTCGTCATTGTGTACTTCTAGCGCGCAAGATAATGTTCCTTCACCGCCGATCACAATCACTGCATCAATGCCCATTTTCTCACAGACCTCTTTTACCAATTGAGGCCCATTCTCAGACATGTAGGGGTGGTTTCGTGTTGTTCCAAGAACTGTTCCTCCTCGTGGGAGGGTTCCGCGCATTTTTTCGATAGTTAGTTCTTCGTAGTTCTCTTCAAGAATGCCTTTCCACCCATCAAAAAAACCAATAACCGTATCCTCGTAATGCTTCTCTGCTTTTCGCACAACAGCGCGAATAACCGCATTTAAACCCGGGCAATCACCACCGCCTGTGAGAATGCCAATTTTCATGTCACCCTCCTACAAGGACGGTTTTTGAAGAGGGCTTTCTTTTCATTTCAGAACAACGTTACTGTGATGCAGCTATATCTTGCATGCGAGCCTGGACATCAGATACAGGCTGAATACGGGCAGTACCTCGATCAATAATCGGGTTAAGCCCATTGTGAATAGCATCGGCAGAATCAGTATCTATGACAAAAAATAGTTGATGACCGGGACCATCAACCCAAGCACCAATGATTTTTACTCCTTCATTTTCAAGAGATTCAAGAACTTTCCCAAATGAGTTAAGCAAGACTTCTGAGTCATGGATCGGGCAAGTAAGTTCGTTATGGGTATGGGTCACATGAAAAAGCATTTTTCCTCCTAAAACAGGTTATGGGTAAAGAATACAACGCGAGTTTTGGCTTTAAGTGTAATTAGAGAATTTGATTGGCTGCAGCAGACTGGAACAAAGCTGTTTCTTTAGTTTCCTGGAGCTCTGTACTGGGCGTTTTGTACAATGCCAGAGGCTGCGTCAAGTTCATCCACTGTTAATAGTGGTGTCATCTGAACGTTGACGGTTCCAGAAGATGAAACGGCTAAGGAAGCTGCTGCTGCTGAGGCAGCATCAGGCATTTCGCAGATTCCGACAATATCATCTTGACCGTAAGCGAAATACATTGCTTCTAGGGTGCCACCCAGTGATTCAATTAAACTTCTTGCTTGTTCTAACCGAGCGGTTCCACCTTCTGCTATCAAGGCTTTGGCTCCATCGGCATTGTATGAACCAGTGATCATGTAATGAGGCATATCAACTCCTTTAAATTTGTTAATTCAGAACCTAATCAACGAAATAAGATACTGCCACTTTCAGCTATTTTCTTCCTCATCGCCATCTTGAGCTTCGTCGTCATCTGAATCTTCGTCATCTTTGAAGCTCCATATTCCACTCAGCAATCCGTCGTCGCTTCCCTCTCCGCTGGCTTCCTGATCTAAGAACTTATCCAAGGGTTTGAGCATGATACCGTGGACGATTTCTGAACGATACGTAGAAAAGCGTTTGTTTCTGTTCTTAATATCAAAGGGATTATCATCAAGGCTTGAGAAGCGTTCACCATCTTGTTTCTCGCCTCGCCTCTCCAAAGCATCTTTCGCAGAGGAAAGTTTAGCTCCTACGTTCTTAATCCAAGATTGTTTTTCTGCCATAGCACTCCTATTGGCATCCTAGATCAAGAAGTAGTTTCGGAGCGGTTCTATGTAAAGTCACTGCCACGAACACATGTGTTTGTCATAGTGCCGATCCCTTCAATCGTTGTTTCAACAACGTCACCGTCTAAGAGGAAATACCCGTTTCTGAATCCGACCCCTTCAGGGGTGCCACTGAAAATAATGTCACCAGTGGTAAGCGTCGTGACAGATGAAATATATGAGACAAGGGTTGGTACGTCAAAGATCATATTTGAGGAACGGTCCTGCTGGCGGACCTCGCCATTGACTGTTGTTGTGATGGAAAGATCACCAGGATCAGTGAACGAATCTATGGAAACTAGATATGGTCCAATGGGTCCAAAAGTATCAAATGACTTTCCAAGGTTAAATTGCGCCGGTTGATCCTTGTACTGAACCCCACGATCAGAAAAGTCTTGACCAACGCAGAAACCTAACACATGCGACCAAGCATCACCTTTCGGTATATCTTTGCCATCTTTCCCAATTACGATGACGAGTTCCCCTTCATAATCACATTCATCGCTGCGCATAATCACGTCACTGGTTGGAGCACTGATACAGGATGGGAATTTAGTAAATACCATAGGAACATCCGGAGTTTTTGACGCTGCTTCCTCTATATGTAGTTGATAATTAAGTCCGACTCCGTATGAATTTCGCGGGTGGGGGATAGGAGCACACAAATCCTCCATAGACACATTCCCAGTTGGTTTATAAGCGTCTAACTGCGCAGCATATTGATGCAACAGGGCACTGTGCTTGATTGCTTCCATAGGTTCTTCGGGTATTGCACCAGCAGAGATCGATGCAAGATCAAAAAATACTTGATCCCGGATGAGGGCGCTTTTGTTATTTATGTTCGCGAATGTGAATGCCACGTCAGGGCCTTTCATAAACGAGGTTTAGTTGGTTAATCCTAACGATACAGCTCGTTGTGTTTCTTCCTCAATCATGATGTCCGCATCTGGTTGTAATAGCCACCCATTAGATACACTCTGCGCTGACACTGATTGTAACTCCTGAACATACGCATCAAGCGATCCATACATCTCAATTAGAGCTTCCGTATCCAGTTCAGTTGTGTCTCCGAAAAGGAAGCAAAATCCTTCAGTAGCAACGGGGTCACCAGACAAAATACGTAGAGGAGCTGATACTGGTGGCGTTCGCACGCCGCCAATCGCTATCCCCATAGTGTCCCTCGCTATGGCAAGCTCTTCACTATCGACCAATTCAATTCGTGGAGATGAACTCGGAGCAGTTCCAGTCGCAACCCATTGATTAAGATGGTGGAATGCTGCCTGTAAGGTTTCATGTTGAGGGCCGTCATTAATAAGATTTTCGCACCCGATCAATGCACCTAGATTCGCTCTACGAGGTAATCCATTCGGATAAGACAGAGAATAGGTATCAGAGTGAGCAGCGCCAGCGACTTCCCATGTGCGAATATACTCTGCATCATCCTGACGGGCGGACGCATACCGAAGGACAGTAAGGTCTGTCTCCGTTTCAAAAATCAGGACCGGAACATCAACATCTTCACGAATCAGTATGGATGACAACCTTTCTTCCATTGATGGATGCGGGGCTCCATCCCCACGACCATGGATAAGGTATCCATCGAACACGCCCACGATCGGATGCACGGCATTGATATACGATGTGAGGAAACCCGCTGACTGTGACTGACCCATAGCAATGATCGCATCCGGTTCAACTCCATACTGGTTACTCAGCCATTCACTTGCAGCAATAGATGATTGGGTGAAGATATCAAAGGAAAACGCATCATCGGGGTGAGTAAGATCACCATAACGAACAGGGTCACGTGTCGGTAATCCCCTCGTATCTATTAAGCCACCTGGTATACGCCCAGTATCTCTTCCCATCACGCCAACAAGCTGGGCTGAAACTCCAATAAAGGCATGGCCCTCACGACCAAACTCTTCGGATAGAAACGCCCAATCAACACTGTTATCAACGCCGGCAGTAACATTCATCCACTCCGACACCACAACACCACTGAACTTATTAGCAGGCGGGAAACGAACCAATACCCGAGTCTTGTATAACTCTTGCGAATCTTCCTCAAAAACCCAAACCCCATCGGATGTTACAGGAACACTAGAACGGTACGATGTCGCTTCACCCGCCACAAGCAATTCAACTTCGCTAAACCCGTCAGGCAGAGGAGCAGCTCCGAGGGGTGGAAGGATTCCACCACCCAACCCAGCGGCATCAATAATGTCTGAAGCTGATCGGAGAATCCCAGACGGTTCAAGAGCCACTACTTCTACTTCTTCATCTATTTCCTTAGGAGGTTCCACAGCAGGAGTTTCGGGAGTGTTATCGACATCTGGTTCGTCTTCCATTTGATTGCTAGGTTGCTTTTCAACAACGTCAGCAGGTTCAGGAGAAGATGAAGAGGACTCGCCAGAACTACATGAGACAATTAGCCCAAAGCACAGAACACTTACTGCAATGATTTGTCGTGTCATGATCCTCCCTATATGAATCTTAGTGAAAGAATTTCACCAGTTCATCTTTCCACAAAACGAAAAGTGGGGAAGACTATCGGTAGGGCGAGGAGAATAAATGACCTACACACCTGAACAATTATCTGATAAAGAACAGATTCGTGATGCAACAATGCGTTACTGTTACGGCGTTGACAGGCTTGACCCTGACGTTATGAAATCAGCGTACTGGCCTGAAGCTACCGATGATCACGGGAATTTCGTAGGTAACGCACACGAATTCGTTGACTATTGTATGAAAGCCCATCTCCGTTGGAAATGGACAATGCACTCAATCTATAACCATCAAATTGAACTTGATGAAAATGGTATTCAGGCCCGCGGCGAAGTTTATAATATCTCCCATTTGTGTAGGGCAGATTCCAACGTTATTGATACATGGTTTGGCCGTTACCTAGATCGGTATGAAAAACGCGGTGACGAGTGGAAAATAATTGAAAGAGTATGCGTGCATAACGGGACTCAAATCATTGACGCTGTGCCTATGCGGATGCAAACAAGCACATACCGAAGAGGATCATTTGACCGTCCAGCAGATGGAAGACAGTTAGGCCCATAATGATGGACTTCCATATGGTCATTCTCCAAGGACTATGACAACATAGGCGAATGGCATTTGAAACACTTACCGTTGAAATAGAAGAAGGTATAGGGAGGTTGACACTCAACCAGCCAGAAAAACTTAACCCTTTAGGAACAAACACCCTCCAAGAAATAGTAGAAGCGACAGGGTGGTTTGATAAACGAAATGTGCCTGTTGTGATTATTAGCGGGGAAGGGCGAGCGTTTTCATCTGGATTTGACCTACGTGAATTCATCAATGGAAACCCTGAAGGCCCAAATGGGCCTGCAGTTGGAAAGCAAATGGCTGACGCTATTGAAAATATGCAGGCAGTTGCTATAGCCGCGGTTCATGGGCATTGCGTAGGGGGAGGGGTAGTTCTTGTAGGGGCCTGTGATCTGAGAATCGCAGCAACCAATACAGTCTTCTCCATTCCAGAAGTTGATCTTGGAATTCCACTCGCATGGGGAGGGATACCACGTCTAGTTCGAGAAATTGGGCCAGCGATGACCAGAGAATTAGTGATGACCTGTAGGCCATTCAACGCTGAGGAAGCAAAGACAATAGGGTTTGTGAACCGGGTAGTTACTTCGGAAGACTTGGAAGAGGAAACTCTCAAACTAGCAAAGGCCATAAAGAAACGGCCACAATCAGTTATACAAACAACAAAAAAACAAGTTCAGAGCGCGGCTGAGGACCTAACATCAACACAAAAAGAATGGATAGGAGAGATTCTCATATCTGTGGCTGGCCTTGACCAAGACGCGAAAGAGTCAGCTCAAAAATACCTGGAAAAAAGACAATAACTACTAAAGAAAGATGCCTTCACCGCGGCAGTTCAGAATCCATCAAATAAAGAAAGAGGGGGGAATGAAATCCGGACAATCTAATAGTGCTTCCAATTTCGATTCTCTTTCATGGCTAGTTCCGCCGCTTGTTTTGCTGATCGTACAACAGATCTTTTGGAGAACTCCATACGGAGCTGTCCTACAAGGCATAGTCCTCGGGTTGTTGACTAGCCTTGTCGCTCTTGGGATCGTTCTAACCTACCGATCTAATCGAGTTTTGAACTTCGCACAAGCGGAACTAGGACTTCTGCCAACTGTGTTAAGTGTGATGCTTATCGTTGAGTCAGGATTCCCATATCTCGCAGCCTTTGCTATAGGGCTTGTTGCAGCTGCTCTACTCGGGGTTAGCTCAGAATTTCTAGTTATCCGACGTTTCTCTCGAAGCCCACGTCTTATTTTGACTGTTGCAACATTGGGATTAGCTCAAATACTTGTCCTCTGTGCACTTCTTATGCCTGACTGGTGGGATAGCGGAGTCACATCTCAACGGATAGATTCACCGCTAGATATCCAATTTGACTTCGATAAATTCCGATTCAACGATAACCATGTCATCGTCATTATCTTGGTTCCGCTAATACTTATAGCTGTCGGACTTCTCCTCCACCGAACCCGCATCGGAGTTGGGATAAGGGCAATCGCTGAAGATTTTGACCGAGCAGGGATGCTGGGAATTCCAGTTAGGCGGTTACAGAGTTTAGTTTGGTTACTAGCAGCGGTTTTAGCGTTTCTGGCCTTGTTCTTCCGTTCCAGTATTTTCGGACTTCCAGTAGGAGGGCAACTAGGAGTCCTATTTTTCCTTCGTGCGTTGACTGCTGCAGTCGTGGGAAGATTGACTGATCTTAAAACCGTTTTAGCAACCTCTATCGTTCTTGGCATCCTTCAACAAGGAATTATTTGGAATACAGACAGTCCGATGCGTGGAAATGCTCTAATGGCAGCTCTCTGTGCGGGAGTGATTCTTCTAGCATTGGTAGCCCGACGCCAAACGTTTTCACGTTTTGATAGCTTGCGCGAAACTCTGTCAATGGGGGAGACTCGGCCGATCCCACCCGAATTAAGAGCGCTCAAGGAAGTGCGTATAGGGAAAATAATCATGTTTCTGCTCTTCGCAGGGTTCTTATCGATGATCCCGTACTGGTTCGGTATCGTAACGATTTTGCGAATCTCCTCACTCTTCGTTTACGCGATTGTAATGATCTCGCTCGTGATCTTAACGGGGTGGGGCGGCCAGATTTCACTTGGACAAATGGCATTTTTCGCGGCTGGTGCTGCACTGGCAGCAAAAATGATTGTCGAGTGGAATCTAGACCTGATACCAGCAGTTCTATTCGCAGGTATCTTCGGAGCTTCCCTTTCTTTATTGGTTGGACTACCTGCACTACGTATCCGAGGATTGTTCCTCGCAGTGACTACCTTTGCCTTCGAACTTGCCATGATGAGTTATTTTCTTAATGGCAGGTTTTTTGATTGGCTACCATCCAATTCTGAACGAGTAGATAGATTGCCGATTCTGGGAAAGGTTGACTACACATCAAGTCGCGGGATTTACTTTGTGACCGCAATAGCTCTTTTGCTTACGCTATGGGCTGTGCATGGATTACGCCAGAGTCGAACTGGGAGAGTCCTCGTGGCATTGCGAGATAACGAACAGGGGGTCGCAGCATATGGAGTGAGTGTAGTGAAAGCTAAATTAATGGCATTTGCCATTGCAGGCTTTTTCGCTGGGGCAGCTGGGGCATTGTATGTAGTCCACCAGCAATCCTTCGGTGGCTTAACCACAAACAGATTAGGAAACTCCATAAGGGTTTTCATCGCTGCGATCGTAGGGGGGATTGGGTCTACGATGGGAGCGATGATCGGTTCTCTGTTTCTCTTTGGGACTATCTGGTGGTTACGCGGAGATTGGAGCATCTTCGCGACAGGTTTCGGAGTACTTACTGTTCTCTTGATAGCTCCAGGAGGTATCAGCTCGCTCCTATATCGTTTCCGAGATTGGATCTTGACACAAATCGCTTTCAGGCGTGATATCAAAGTCCCAAGCTTGATCGCTGATGATCAGATACCCGACGCACCTCCGAAGGAAGAGGAGGTAACTAATGAAGGCTAGATTTAGCCGCATAGTCGGCTCCGGCCCTACGTATCCGTTACTTATTCTGTTCGGCCTCAACGCTGTAGATGAACTTGACAGAACAGCATTCGCTATACTCGCCCCAGAGATACGAGACGAATTCGGCCTTGGATTCCAGGGACTTCTAACCTTGTTTGGCATTGTGGCAGCACTAGCGCTCGCCTTACAGATACCTATTGCTGGATTAGCAGACAAAATGAACAGAGTGTCATTAGCCATTATTGGAGCTTTAGCATGGGCAGTTTTCTCATTCATGACCGGGCTAGCAACGCACATAGTCTTTTTGGCCTTCATGCGTTCTGGCTCAGCTATCGGCAAAGGGGTTATAGATCCCACACACAACTCGTTGATTGCAGATTGGTATGAACCAAATCAGCGCCCAGCCGTTTTCTCATTTCACCGAGCAGGCAATGCAGTCGGGATAATGCTAGGGGCACTATCGGCAGGTTTACTGGGTTACTACTTCAGTTGGAGAGTCCCATTTATGATCTTTGCCATTCCAACAGTCATTTTGGCGTTCCTCGCATTACGGATAAAAGAGCCAGTTCGCGGCCGTTTTGAGCGTGAAGCAGCAGGTGCAGATGAAGAAACAGCGGGCATGGCAGAAGAACCACCATCAATGACAGAAGCATGGAGACTTTGTTGGAAGGTGGAGACGCTTCGCCGTATTTTTGTAGCGATGCCTTTTCTCGCCGTCGCAATTGTCGGCTTTGGCACTTTGGGTTCACTCTTCTATGAAGACGTCTTCGGAATTGATGAACGAGCTCGAGGGATTATTGCTGCATCGACTGAACCTGCGCAGCTCGTTGGCTTGGCAGTCGGCGCAACAGTAGGGGTCAAATTAGTTTCCCGCAACCCAGGGTTGATTCTTCGCTTACTCGCACTCTCTTCACTAATAGCCTCAATTTTCGTTGTCGGTTTTGCTTTAGCTCCAACCGTGTGGGTGGCAGTTATCTTCAGCGCACTGATTTCTTTCTCATTTGCTATTTTAGGGCCAGGCTTATTAGCCGCACTTTCACTAGCAATACCGCCGCGAGCTCGTGCTATGGGATTCAGTATGGGGGCATTGTGGGCTTTGCCAGGGCTTTTCGCTCTCCCACTAGTCGGTTGGGTAGGCGATAACTGGGGAATTCGTAAGGGGATGCTAGTTATGGTTCCGATTCTCTTAATTGGAATGTTTATTATCAGTTCAGCAGCTGCAGGGATAAACAGAGATATTGAACAGGTTAGAGCTTCCGCCCGAGCGCGAAGTGAAGCTGCCATAGCACGCAAAAGAGGCGAAGCCAAGCTTCTGCTAACTCGTGACGTCCAAGTCAGTTACGACAAAGTTAAAGTCCTATTTGGAATTGATATAGACGTTGGAGAGGGAGAGATCGTAGCACTTCTCGGTACTAATGGTGCTGGAAAGTCAACACTCCTGAAGGCAATCTCGGGAGTGACAGAGGCTGAAAGAGGAGCGATTGTTCTTGATGGACGCGATATCACACATGCCCCCCCCAATGAAATCGCAGCGTTAGGTGTAGCGCAACTCCCTGGTGGGCACGCAATCTTCCCCAGCCTCACTGTCAAGGAGAATATCGAAGCGTCTCAATGGCTAACGACTAACGATGGGGCAGGAGCAGCTATAGAAGTAGAAGAATCGCTACGGTTATTTCCAGAAATACAACAGAGATGGAATGAACCTGCTGCGAATCTTTCCGGAGGGCAACAACAGATGCTCGGTTTAGCTATGGCATTACATAGCTCACCGAAAGTACTTATGATCGATGAACTATCTTTAGGTCTCGCACCAGCTGTTGTAGAACGGCTCCTTCCAGTCATTAAACGCATAGCTAAGAATGGGACAGCGGTAATAGTCGTCGAACAATCAGTGAACCTTGCTTTAACGATCGCCGATAGGGCATATTTCATGGAAAAAGGCCAAATCCGGTTTAGCGGTGCAACGAAAGATCTTCTAGAAAGACCAGATTTACTTCGGTCAGTATTTCTCAGTCAAGTCAATACTTCTCCACTGGAAACTAAAGAATTATCAGGATCCACAAGCGCAGTAACCCTACATGCAGAGGCACTCACACGCCGTTTCGGAGGGATACAGGCAGTTAGCTCCATTAGCTTTAACGTTAAAGAAAAAGAGATCGTTGGGGTCATGGGACCTAACGGAGCTGGGAAAACCACACTTTTCGACCTAGTAAGTGGTTTCGTCCCTGTTGATAGCGGAAAAGTACAATTACAAAATCGTGATATCACTACTTCTAGCCCGGCTGAACGGGCCCGTTTCGGTTTGGGTCGGTCATTCCAGGACGCGAGGCTATTCCCATCGCTCACAGTATCGGAAACAATCGCAGTAGCGCTTGAACGTTTTACGGCTTCCCGAAATCCTGTCTCGGCTGCACTGCATCTTCCGCGTACCTATGAAAGTGAAAAACGCGTTACCAGACAAGTAGCGGAACTTATAGAAGTGATGGGATTGAGTGCATATCAGAATAAATTCATAGGAGAACTTTCTACAGGGACTCGTCGAATGGTGGACCTCGCTTGCGTTATCGCTCATAGACCTTTAGTCGTCCTTCTTGATGAACCATCAAGTGGTATCGCTCAAAAAGAAGCAGAAGCACTTATCCCAGTTCTTCATCGAATCCGAGACGAAATGGGGTCCTCTTTAGTGGTGATAGAACATGACATCGGCCTTCTCTCAGAAATATCTGATCGTTTCATTGCTTTGGATCAGGGCTCAGTCATTGCCCGAGGAACACCAGAAGAAGTCCTTGACGACCCTCTCGTTATCTCCTCATATCTCGGTACATCAAAAGCGACGATACAACGAAGCGGACAGATTTAGTTTCTTCAAAGCGAAAATCGTACTAGTCTCCCTAGTATTGGCAAAATAGGGGGGGTAGACATGGAATCAGCTCAAGGGGAACCAGAGAGTTCAGGAGCGGCAAATCTTAAAAAATGGGGACCACTAGGACTTATATTAGCTGTCGCTATTGTCGTGATTATTATCGTCGCGTCTGGTGGCGGAGATGGAGATGGCTCGGCTTCAGAACCAAGTTCTTCTTCATCAAGTAGTTCTTCTCAATCTGCTTCTACCGATACGTCTGAAGCAGAAAGCGCAGAAGAGGGCGAAGGAGCCGAAGAAGAAACAACTGAAAATTCTGAAGAGGAAGAAACAACTCCTGCGACTGAAGATTGTCCAACTGTAGGAGATGCCAGAGACGACCTGCTTACCGGCGTAATGTTCTACGAAGAAGCAGTTACCCGTTGCATTGCTGATGACATTGACTGGGGTGAGCGTTGCGACGAAGAGACTGGGCAACTGAAACTCCCAACTTCTAACCCGCCAGCATGTTTCGCCCCCTTTGAAGGCGACAACGGAGGAGCGACAGCACGTGGAGTAACAGATGACTCAATTACTATCGTCTACTGGCGATGGATGGAGAATGACTTCATTCTGAATTACATCACCGGGCCGATAGCCAATGATGACTCTAACGCTGATGCCGAAGCAAGTTTGCGTGGAATGCTGGAATATTATGAAACCTATTATGAAACCTATGGAAGAACGGTCAATTTGATCTTCTATGAGGGGACGGGTGTAATCAGTGACGCGGTTTCTGCACGAGCTGACGCGGTTAAAATAGCTGAAGAATACGATCCGTTTATGGTATGGAACGGCCCTACTTTGACCAACGCATTTGAAGACGAGCTTGTTTCACGCGGCATAGCATGCTTAGCTTGCGGTCCATCTCAGAACATAGAGTATTACCGTGAAAATGATCCACTCGCTTGGTCTTTTTCGGCGAGTGCTGTCCAAGGTAACCTGCTAGCTTCCGAATATGTTGGCAAGCAGCTTGCAGGACGAAATGCTATCTATGCCGGTAACACTGATTACCATAGCCAACCTCGGGTCTTTGGTAGACTCTGGATTGAAAGCGGAGAAGCATCAGTCACAAATGAATCAGACTTTGAAGAGAACCTCAACGGATATGGAGTAGATATAGCCGAATCTGTGGCATTTACACTTGATCCGGCAACGCTTCAAGAGCAAGCTTCATCTGCGATAGCAAAATTTAAAGCAGCAGGTGTCACAACTGTAATGTTCTCCGGTGATCCAATTTCGCCACGTGATTTCACTCGTGAAGCAACCGCTCAGGGATACTACCCCGAATGGGTGCATATCGGTAGCGTTCTTGCAGATACGAATATCTTCGCCCGAACGTACGATCAAGATCAATGGGCAAATGCCTTTGGTATCACTACTCTCACTGCGCGGGTAGATCCAACGATAAGTGGCGCTCCTTTCCGTTACAAGTGGTTCTTCGGTGAGCCTGCTGCAGCAGATGATTCTTTAGGAGTCATCGACCCATGGCCGGCAACGTTCTATCCAATTATTCAAGGTATCGGGCCAGACCTCACCTATGAAAATTGGAAACTAGCTCTTGACATCGCCGGCCCAACTCCATCAGGACTGACATCAGCGTCATTCTCATGGGGGAACACAGGTCGATGGCCAGCAGAACTTGAATACGACTTTTTCGGAAGCGATGACATCACTGTCTTCTGGTGGGATGACACAAAAGAAGGCCTTGACGAAGCGGACACCCTTTCTGAGGGAATGTATTTCTTCGCCGATGGAGGCCAACGCTACCTCTTAGGTGAAATCCCTGAAGAAGACATTGTCCTCTTCGACCGGGGAACATCTTCCGATATCTACATGGAATGGCCTGAAGGAGAAGCACCCAACTCCTATGAACCCCTTCCATCAGGTGGATGAACCAAATAGGCCTTCATCCATGGAATACAGAGTTTAATTGGACAGATGCTGCCTCGCGCAGTGGTTTCTTAACCGATGAACAAATTAGTTCTTATAACACAGATGGATATCTTGTTGCAGAGAACATTATTTCTGAAGATACATTGACAACACTGACAGATGAATTGGACAGGCTATCTGAAGAAACAGACGCTTTTCTTCAAACACTTGATCATGACAGACTTTCAATAGCTGAGTCAGGGGCAATTATTTTCGGGATCCACCCATGTATGCGCTATGAAGAAGCACGTAAATTTGTCTCCATCACACCATTTCCAGAAATAGCGCATGATTTAATCGGACCAGATGTTCGGTTGTATTGGGACCAAATAGTTTATAAACAAACAGAGAAACCCCGCCGTTTCCCTTGGCACCAAGACAATGGGTACGGTTTCGTCGAACCTCAACAATATTTAACGTGTTGGGTGCCCCTCGTAAACGTAACAATTGAAAATGGTTGCCCATGGATTATCCCAAACGTTCATAAAGAAGGAACACTTGCACACACTTATATAGAGCCTCTCGGCTATGAGTGCTTTAGCGAACACCCAGACGCGATACCTGTAGAAGCAGAAGCAGGGAGTGTCGTAATCTTTTCATCGCTAACACCGCATATGACCGGCCCTAACCTAACTGAAGAAACGAGAAAGGCATACATCATTCAATACGCCCCCGATGGCTCTAACCTTCTGAAGGGGAATCCAGAAATAGGAGAACCCGAAAATCGAGAACCAGCTTCAGATCCCAATCGTCAATTTCTAATACTCCAAAACGGTCAACAACCAGTTTAAGAAATTACCAGTTGTAAATCGGGTCGCTTGCATCACGCGAACTCTTCGACCACACAGAACTACCGGCCATCTCTTCAGAGATATCTTCAACTTTTGACCAATCGTTACGCAACTGGCGTTTTCTTATTTTCCAAACCCCATCGAGTTGTTCAAATTCGTCAATATAACGCCCATTAAAAGTATGCAATCGATTTATTTCATCACGTGACTCAACATGGAAAGCAAGAACATACGATTCGACAAGAGCTCTACCTTCGGTAATCTCAACGCGGATATTCGAAACACGGTGTTGCGTAGCCACGTAACGGTTTCGAAGTGAAGGCAAGGCATATTCAACGAAATCCTCAACTGTCATCGGATCAGGTCCGTAATTATGCAAAATTGCACCTGGATGAAAAGCTGATGAAACGCACTCTGCGTCTAGTCGGTCAATACCTCGAGTGTAGGAAAGTAAACAATCAATAATCAGAACTCGCTGACTCGTCAAAGATGAGTCTCCCATTAGCTTCCCTGACTTTCCTTTATCGCATTCCATACATTCACTGACGTTAAAGGCATGTCAATGTGGCGCACACCAAGGTGGGCTACTGCATCAACGACAGCGTTCTGAATTGCAGGTGTAGAACCAATAGTTCCAGATTCTCCTATTCCTTTCGCTCCGAGTGGGTTCCGAGGGCTAGGCGTTTCAGTATTGTACGTCTCGAAAGATGGTAACTCTGCCGCTGACGGTATTGCATAGTCCATCAGATTCCCAGTCAACGGATTGCCTTCATCATCGTAGAAAACTCCTTCAAATAAGGCTTGAGCCACCCCCTGTGCAATGCCGCCATGTTGTTGCCCAGTCACTAACATGGGGTTAAGAATCCGACCGCAATCATCTACAGCTACATGGCGGAGTAGTTCAACACCACCTGTTTCCGTATCGACCTCAACGACCGCGACATGAGCCCCAAATGGAAAAGTAGAGTCAGTTCCGTCAAAATCTAGTTCATGAGTCAGGCCAGACTCCATACCCTCAGGCCTCCGTTCCTCATTATTAGAAGCTACAGAAAGTTCAGCCCAGCTCAGAGAGTTCGAAGGAACTCCAGCTACATGCAGCCCACCTTCACCAGTGACTATATCTTCAGCATTTGCTTCAAGTAGATGAGCGGCGAGATCTTTCGCTTTGCCTAGAACTGTTTCGCTTGCGACGTGAATCGCTGAACCAGCAGTTTGTAAAGAACGGGAACCCATAGTTCCTTGACCACGGGGAATCTCGTCGGTATCGGACTGCAAGATCGTAATATCGTCCATTTCAACGCCGAGCATCTCCGAAATAATCATTGAGAATGCCGTTATATGTCCCTGTCCATGGGCGCTAGTTCCAACTCGAGCAGTAACTGAACCATCGTCATTGACTTCAACTGCCCCATACTCCATATGAAGACCTGCAGGTGCAGTCACTTCAACATATGTTGAAAGCCCAATTCCTAACTGTTTTGAGCCGCCTTCAGAGCGCCGTTTCGCTTGATCGGCGAGCAGTGAATCATAATCTGCTTCATTAAGCGCCCTATTGAGTACCAAGGCATAATCCCCTGAGTCATAGTTCGCTCCACCAAGAGTTGTAAGCGGGAATGCATCTTCTGCTAGGAAATTCTTGTGTCGTATTTCAGCCGGGTCCATACCGAGTTCATCAGCAGCCACATCAATAAGGCGTTCTAATAACTGAGTTGCTTCAGGCCGCCCGGCACCACGATAAGCGGCAGTATGAGTGGTATTAGTGGCTGCGCTCCGAGCGTGGTAACGAATTCTAGGTATATCGTAAACTCCTTGAATCATTGTTTGCGTAAAGAAAGTTAAGAACCCCCCAATAGCTGGGTACGCACCTGCATCAGCTATAACCTTTGCATCCAAACCAGTTATTACTCCATCAGAAGAAAACCCCATCTCCCCATACATAATCATCCCTCGACCATGAGCAAGAGAAAGCATATTTTCACTTCGTAATTCGGTCCACTTCAACGGCCGTTTTAGTAACCTAGCTAATTGAGCAGTAATTACGTACTCAACATAGACACCACCCTTCGGACCAAACCCACCGCCAACAGTAGGGGCTGCTACGCGAAGTTCAGATTGCTCTATGCCAAGTTCGGCAGCGAGAGCATCACGCACCGAAATTGGGTTCTGGCTAGGAATCCAAGCTGTTAGGGAACCATTAGTCTCGGGAATCGCAATGATCCCATTCGATTCTAAGGGAACTCCGGCAAGTCGCTGACTGACAATACGAACTTTCGCTATGTGGTCAGCTCCCTCATTAGGGTCTCCATCTTCTAGGCCTATGCCAGTCTCGAAACACTGATTAGAGCCATTCTCTTCAAAAAGTATGGGAGCATCTTCGGCGAGAGCTTTTTCTGGATCCGTTACTGCAGGAAGCGGGTCAAAATCCATCCATATCGCAGCAGCAGCATCGGCTGCAGCATTAAAGGAGTCTGCTACGACAACGGCAATGATATCTCCCACAAGGCGAACCTTCCCTTTTGCTAATGGGGGCCTAGCAAAATGCGGAGGAAACATTGGAAACCCAAGATATGGAGCTAGCTCTAGATCATCGGCTGTCCAGACATCGACAACCCCACTAACCGTTTTTGCCTCAGACGTATCTATTGAGAGGATGTTGGCATGAGCGACCGACGACCGGGCAAAATATACGAATCCCAACCCTTCAATTTCCATATCATCGAAATACTGATCCTCCCCAGTGAGTAGAGTCGGGTCTTCACGACGAAGAACCGCATTGCCAAGAATTGAACCTTTAACTGCAGTCATGCAACTTCCCCTCTGTCATTACATATGATTCTTGCATTTATCTGCTCGGAACACGAGTCAACATAGATCTTCTTTAAAGGCGAACTGTTCATTTTGTAAGGTTCTGAACAAATTACGTTTCTTAAAGCAGTTGATGTACAATCTTTCAAGTACGTTTCTAGGGCACAGCAGGAGGATACTGTGGCAATAATTCGAGATGTTTCGGAACGGTCTCCTGGGATTACCTATCAGGAACTCCTTGATGAAGATACCCACCCAGTTCCTGATGTTCTGAGATTAGAATCAACAAAGAGTTTTGGACCTAATGAATTTCCCATAACGCGTTACACAACACGGGAATGGCATGAAACAGAAAAAGAAAAGCTCTGGTCAAGAGTGTGGCAATACACATGTCGAACCGATGAGATCCCTGAAATTGGTGACTACTACGTTTACGAAATCGTCGGGCGAAGCTATATCGTCATGCGTAGCAGCGAAAATGAAATCAAAGCCTACCCAAATGCATGCCTTCACAGAGGAAGAAGGCTCAAAGATTACGATGGAAGATGCTCTGAAATCCGGTGTCCTTTCCATGGATTTGCTTGGGAATTAGATGGGGAACTCAAAGAAGTTCCAGCAAAGTGGGATTTCCCACATGTTGAAGCTGAGGAATTCAAACTACCTGAGGTGCAAGTAGGTGTTTGGGCCGGTTTCGTGTTTATAAACCCAGACCCTGATGCTGAGTCTCTGGAAGATTTCATTGGAGACCTTGACCATCAAATGGAAGTTTGGGACCTTGAACGCCGCTACAAACAAGCTCATGTAGCAAAAGTTATCCACGCTAATTGGAAAATCGCCCAAGAAGCCTTTTGTGAAGCTTTCCACGTCAACGCTACCCATCCACAAATTTTGGCTTATCTTGGTGATACGAATTCACAGGTAGATGTTTGGGATAACTTTGCACGTGTGATTAGCCCAGGTGGAACCCCAAGCCCCCTTCTTGATTACGACGTTTCTGAAGAAGAGCAACTTCGATCAATGTTGAACACCAGCTATGACCAAGAAACACCAGTAAAGATTCCAGATGGCACAACGATGCGTGCGCACGCAGCGCAAATGTCTCGAGACCGGTGGCGAGAATTTGCTGGTAACTGGGTCGACTCGATGTCTGACGCAGAAATGATGGACAGTATCGACTACACGCTATTTCCGAATTTCCACCCTTGGGGGGCTTTCAATAGAATCGTGTATAGGTTCCGACCCAATGGAGATGATCACCGTAGTTCAATTATGGAATGCATTTTTCTTGCTCCTTACGCAGAGGGAGAAAAGCCAGCTCCTGCTCCTGTTCATTGGTTGAGCGACGAAGAAAATTTCAGTGATGCCCCTGAGCTGGATACCTTAGGAAAGGTTTTTGACCAAGATGTTTTTAATATGGGAAAAGTTCAGCTTGGGTTAGAAACTACACACAAATCCGGAGTTGTCTTGAGCAACTACCAAGAATCTAAAGTGCGATGGCTGCATCAAAAACTAAGCGAATGGTGCGAGGGAGAGAATTAATGTCGCATGGATTGATTCACCCATTTACTAAAGCTCTTTATCTCAAAACTGCTGAGGGCAATATACGCGTTACTGACGGCGACCTAGAAGGTTTGTTTCGTCTTGATGGCTCCTGGATAGAAGGGGAATTAAGAGAATGCGATCCACAATTATGCGGTTGGGTAGGTGGCCCAATCATCGAGAACCATCGAGTCGGAAAAGTAAAACACAAATAATTCACTCTGTAGAGTGAAAGATCGGTAAGAACATTGGGATTCCCTACAGACATTAAAGTAGTTGAAACCATGATTGGAACCCGAGCTGGAAATGCAGCCAAGCTCAACTATGTCAATCTGACAGGGATGAAAGACAAAGAAACGGAAGGATTCAGCTTTCCCGCTCAATACATGTTTAAAGATGTTCCTTGGAGCGAACAAGCTCGTAGTTTCGAAGAAGAACCTGAACCTCTTCAAGGCGCAGATCTACTTCTTCCATATATGGAAAAACACAACATAGAAATCGCCATGGTTGGAGTTGGGCCAGGTAAAGAAAGATCAGACGCCCGGGATGCTATTGATAACTACCCAGATCGTTTCATTGGCTGTCATGAACCTGACCCAAATGATGTAATGGGGTCAATCATGAACATTAAAAAACTTCATGCCGATGGGTATATACGCGCCATCTCAGCATTTCCTGCTGGGCGCACTCCACAAGTCCCGATTGATGACCCCAAAATGTATGCGCTTTATGCAACATGCGTTGAATTAGATATCCCTATCTTTTGTTGTGCAGGTATTCCAGGGCCTCGCGTTCCATTTGAAGCACAACATGTGAAACTGATAGACGCGGTTATGTATGATTTCCCTGACTTACGTTTTGTAACTCGTCACGGATGTGAACCATGGGAAGACCTAGCAGTGAAACTTATGCTCAAATGGCCAAATCTCCACTACTCAACATCCGCTTTCGCCCCCAAATATTACCCGCAGGCAGTTATTGATTATGCCAATACCAGAGGTGCAGAGAAAATAATATACGCAGGGTATTTCCCGATGGGACTTCACATAGATACGATCTTTGAGCAACTTCCAAACGTTCCATTCCGTGACCATGTCTGGCCAAAATTTCTAAGAGAGAACGCTGCCAGAGTCCTGAAACTAGACATCTGAGGATAGAAATGCTCACCTTGCGATTTGATTTCAGACTTAAACCTGGCAGTCCGACAACAATGCAGGAACTTTATGACACCGCTTTGGACATGTGCGAATGGGGCGAACGTAACGGTGTCATCACAGCGATGTTCTCCGAACATCATACCTCTCCCGACGGATACCTTCCTTCACCACTTATTCTCGCTTCAGCCGCCGCCGCACGGACAAATACGCTTACCTTTAACGTTGGAGCGCTCCTCCTCCTCATGTACGACCCAATAAAACTTGCCGAAGATATCTCTGTACTAGACCACTTAAGTGGAGGCCGGATTGGGTACACCATCGGACTTGGATATAGAGATGAAGAATACGAGATGTTCGGTGTTGATAAATCAAAAAGAGGGCAAGAAATAGAAGAGCGCATTCTGGTTCTTCGCAGAGCGCTAGCTGGTGAACAATTCAAATGGCGTGGGCGTCATATACGTATTCATCCCGAACCCTTCACACCGGGCGGACCTATCATCGCCTACGGAGGGGGAAGTAAAGCAGCTGCAGAACGAGCTGCACGACTCGGAATAATGTTTTTCCCACAAACAACAGACCCGGCAATGAGCGACTTGTATGATGCTGAAGCCATACGTGAAGGAAACCCTATCGGAATGACCATGGGGCCAGAAGAAGGGGCACCCACAACAATCTTTGTCACTGAGGACCTCGACAAAGCATGGGAACAATACGGCCCGTACATGCTCCATGACGCAACGGAATACCGAAAATGGATGGGAGAGCATAACAATTCGGCCAGCCTGAGCCACGCAACAACCATTACTGAATTGCGAGAAGAAAAAGGACCATACCGAATCGTCACCCCTGACGAAGCTATATCGCTCATCTCTCAATACCAACGACTATCCCTGCAACCCCTATGTGGTGGAATGCCACCAGAAATAGCTTGGGAATCTCTCCGCTTAATTG
>Ga0315326_10000164_pt1 | contig 30044 bp, 31 predicted proteins | sample M180m32315metaG_FD_203457 | JGI IMG/M metagenome (GOLD analysis project Ga0315326, IMG submission 203457) | Ammonia-oxidizing marine archaeal communities from Monterey Bay, California, United States - M1 80m 32315 | ecosystem: Environmental > Aquatic > Marine > Coastal | place: USA: California... | reverse complement strand
CTTACAGAAAATTCTGGAAAAGAGATCAAGGCGGATATTATGAAGATGGTTCTCCAAGAGAACATAATCTGATTCCAGAGTATGATTCAAGATATAGTGAAGCATGGAATAAATTCATGAGTCATATGTGGTCTGATGAATTTATAAAAAAATTAAGAGAGTTTTCAGGCGTTGAAGTAACACATCTGAGACATTTTTGTTTTATGTATGCACGGCAAAATGGATTTCAAAGCCCACATATTCATAATGTTAGCGATAAAACTTTAATCATATTTGTATATTTTTCAAAAAATTGGGAGTCTGGTGATCCGGGTGGAACATATCTTTCTGATGGAAACAATGAATCCAAAATTCTCTTTGAACCTGCTGATTTGGATAATACTGCTCTATTTGTTTTAGATGGACCATATGCAGCTCATGGTATGAGAAAAATAACAAAAGATGTTGAGAGAAGAGGCATTCAACTAACATTTGAACCATATTCTGAAACTGACGGATGGTATGGTGCACAAAAAAGAAAACCATTTGAAGCATTGGAACTCTAACCATTAAACAAATCCAAACCAAAAAAAATATTTCTATAGAATACACTTTATATCATCAAAAAATAAAAACTCCTATGAACGATAAAAAAATACGTGTAGCTGTTATCTATAAAAAATCCTATAATTTCTTCCAACCAGGTCACTTTGATCGAACAACTTATGATTTTTTCTTTAAAGCATTAAAAAGAAATGCACAATTAGAGATTTCTTATTATCCCTGTGAAAAAAATTTTGATGTCTTAACATTAAAAAATAAAGCAGATATCATATTATTGCCAAATAACCGTGTTGTTACTTATGATGATGGTACTACTGACGCAGCTCCTGATGCTTTAATTGGTATTAAAAAATTGGGCATCCCTGTAATCTCTAGAACTGGAGATCCACATTGGGCTGATAAATACAATCAAGTTGAGTTTATGGAAGAAAACAAAATTGATTTGTTATTTAGCTCACACCCTGATAGCTATTTCTATAAATTTTACCCAAAAAAAATCCCCCATAAAACAATTATCTATGGATTAGAAAAGCAATTGTATGAGAAAATAATACCATTCAAAGAACGAATAAAAAATAAAATTCTATGTACCGGTGCAACAGGCAACCCTTCTATTAGATCCAGATTGACTAATAGACTCTTGAATCCAAATAGATCTGGATGGCATTATTATAAATTAAGAACATTAACAACAAAATTACCATATGTAGATTATTCAGGAATTAAAAATGGTAAATATCTCAATGATGATTATGTCACATATTTAACAAGATATAGAGCATCAATTGCAGCAGCAACATTCTATCCTACTTTAAAATATTGGGAAAATGCTGCTGCAGGGTGTTTAACTTTCATGGAGATTACGGAGAAGAATGACGGGTTTTTTATGGGATTTGAAGATAACAAATCTGCAATTTTTATAAATGAAAATAATTATGGAAGAAGATTTCAAGAATTTTTAGATGATGTTGATAATCCAAAATGGGAAGAAATAGCCAAATCAGGAAGAGAATATGCAATGGAAGAATTGAATAATGACAAAGCTGTTGAGAAGATTATAGAATACATTAGAGAATTATTATAGATGTTGAATCAAGATGCACTACGAGTGTAAAACAGATTTAATTGATTGGATGATTCTATCAATATCAGTATCAGTTAGATTAGTTGTAGATGGAAGCCAAATGCCACGGGAGTATAAATTATTAGAATTTTTAAAATCTTTTTTTGATGGAAAATTTTTCCTAAAATAAGGTTGTTTATGAAGTGGTTTATAGAAACGTCTTCCTTGTATTCCAAGATTCTTGAGACGCTCTAAAAAGGCATCCGGTTTTTTCACAAGCATATCAATATACCATGTAGGTTCTTCTTCAAAGAATTCAACATTTTCATTTTTTAATTCTTCAGAAATTGTTTTATACATTTTTTTTAATCGTTTCAATCTACTAGGTAATTTTTTGAGTTGAGCTAATCCAAAAGCTGCCTGTACTTCTGTAAATTTAGAATTAAATCCCCAAAACTCAAAATTATCACTCATAGGTTTTAGTTTTTGTCTATCATTTCGACCTAGATCTTTTAAACGACTCAATATATCAAATGTCTCTTTATCATCACAGCATACAGCACCACCTTGACCACCAGTAGTAATATGTTTAGTACTTGCAAATGAATAACAACTAATACTATTTTTAGTGTGATGAGATATTGCTTGAGCGCAATCTTCAATGTTTGATTTGCTGCCCAATCTTCCATTTGAATGAACTGTAAAATTTAATTTGTTATTATTGCTTATACTACCATTTTTTCCAACATCAACAAGTATTGGCTTAACATTTGTTTGAATCGTAGCATAAGCTGAAAAAATTCCAGCATAATCCGGAATATTTATTGATTTGAAATGATTTTTTTCAGTTAAGGATTTTAATCCTAGATATAGTGCAGTAGTTCCACTAGTACAAGTGATACAATATCGGGCCCCAACAAATTCAGAAAATTTTTTTTCGAACTCTCTTACAGTTTTGTGTTCATTTAGATAATCAGTATTTAAAATTTTATTTACTTGTTTTTTTTCATATTCATCCCAATATGGAATAAATTGGGGGATAAATTTTTCTTTCATTTTCATACATTAGATTGGTTTAGATCAAAAGTTCCTTCTTCAAGAATTTTTACCATTTCTTCAATTCCATCTTCAGCAAGAAATTTTGTAGAGAAATTTAATTCATTTTTTATTCTATCAAAATTTACAACATAATCTCGTTTATCCTCTTTCTCCACAATGTTTAGAGGAACATTTAGTCTAGTACTAACTTTTTCTGCAATTTCTCTTTTTGTATAATTCTGATTTGAGGAACCAACATTATAAACACGAGAAAGATCTCCATGATGATCAATACATAACGAAATAGCAGTAGAAATATCACTTACATGGACAATTGGTCTGTGTACTTCTGGCATGAAGACATTGATTTGTTTTTCTAACCACGCTTCTTTGATAAAATCACTTACTAACAAATCAAATCTCATTCTACCTACGGATAATCCATATGCAGTAGCACAACGTAATATTGTAGCATTAGGAATATTTTTAATCAGAAATCTCTCTAAATTTACCTTCGTTTCAGCATATAATGAGGTAGGAAGTAATTCGCCATCTTCATCAACCATTTCTTTTGCTTGTCCATAATTTGAACAAGTTGATAATTGAATGAATTTTTTAATGTTTTTCTCTTTACAGAGTATTGCAAGATTTTTTGCTGCTTCAAAGTTTACGTCTACTGCTTCTTCTGGTTTGATTTTACATAGTGGTTCACCTACAAGAGCTGCAAGATTAACAACATAATCATCTGATTCAATTATTGAATTCATAAAATCAAGATTTCGGATATCTTCTTTATGAAAAGTTACTCGATTATTGGAATATGTATTTTTTTTAAAATTTTCATCTAGTTTGAAATCTAATCTATCAACAATTACAATTTTATGATCAGTATTTTCTAGTAAATGTTCAGTTAATTTTGTACCAATATATCCAGCACCACCAGATAAAATAATTTTTGCCATTTGACTAGTCACGTTAGATTAGATAAATAGATTTCTACAAAATTATTTTTTTAAAATTACATAATTGTATAATTAGTTCTCTTTACAAAATTTTTAATATCAGATATTGCAAGAAGATCACCTTTTTTTGGAATAGAATTTGAATCTAAGTGAAATAAATTCTTTTTATTGTTGTATTCAAAAATTTCAAAGTTATGTTTGCGAAGAATTTGAAGAATTTCTTCATATTCATATCCATACATTTGGAAAAATTTTGGATATGAACCAGAGATTGGAAGTTGAATACATCTAGTTTTTTCTAGAATATTTTTCGAACCTAAAAGAACAAATTTTTCAAATCCCATTGAATCTATTTTTAACAGATCGATGATATCTTCCTGAATATCTAGATCGTCTAATTTCTTTAGGGGTACAGTTAAGTTTGTATTTGAAAAAGTTACTTGATTTTGATCATCAGATTTTTTATCAGAAAAACCTATTGTAGAATTTTTATCACCAATAGCAAGATTGAATGATACAACATTATTGGTATTGTTAAATTTTAAATTTTCTTGTAAATAATTGAAAGTTTTTGGATGAGGTTCTATAGAATACACTGTTCCAGAATTTCCAATTAATGCAGAAGCTAATAGTGTTACAGTTCCTATATTTGCACCAACATCAATAATCTTATCACCATTTTTAATATAATGTTGAAGAAATGGATCATCAGCAGCATGAACAAAATTTTGATTAATCCATTTATTTTGTGAAAGAGCAGTGGGAAAGAATTTCAAAGTATAGTGGCTTTGACGAATAGTAAAAAATCTACATAAATTAGTTCTTATGAGGATTTTGGCGGTAAGGAATTTCAGAGGTTTTTCATGAGATAATATTGAAGTAAAATAATTCATAAATTTTTAATGTAGTTTGTCTTTAAACATTTTTTGATCTTTATTAACTTATAATAGGTTCAAGAATTTTTAATTTCATGAATTGGAATGAGTGTCCTGTTCTAGTTACAGGTGGAGCGAGTTTTATCAGTAGTCATTTAGTCGATAATTTAGTTAATCAAGGAGCCACAGTTACGGTTGTGGATGACCTAAGTAATGGAAAAAAAGAAAATCTGAGTAAATCATGGGATTCTATAAAATTTGTTCAACAAGATTTAGAATATGTTTCAAAAAATGAAATGAAAAAACTTTTTGATGGAAATGAAATAGTATTTCATTTTGCCGCAGATCATGGAGGTAGAGGATACATAGATACACATCCTGCAGATGTATGTTCAAATTTTGCTATTGATCATCATGTATTTGATGCATGTAACGACTCAAGTGTTGAAAAAATTATTTTTTCTAGTTCTGCATGTGTGTATCCAACAGAATTACAAAATGAAATTGGTTCAGATTATAAGTTAAAAGAAGAAGATTCGGATTGCGATAAACTAAATGGATTTCTTAGTGCAGATGTGGAATACGGATGGGCAAAATTAATGAGTGAAGTACAAATGAAATCATTTAACAAACAATATGGATTAAAGGGATGTCCTGTAAGATTTGTAACAGCATATGGTCCAAGAGAAGATGTTACACATGCAATTATAGCATTAATTTACAAGGCAGTTGAGAAAATGGATCCATATCAAATATGGGGAGATGGACAACAAGAAAGAGACTTTACATATGTAGAAGATATTGTTACAGGTTCAATTCTTGCAGCAGAAAAAATTTCAGATATGACGCCGATTAACCTTGGAACAGGAGTTAGATACAAGATGATTGATGTAGTTAAAATGATATGTGATGTTTTGGGTTGGGAGCCAAAGGAATTTGATTTTGATACATCAAAACCAACAGGTGCATTATCCCGTTCATTGGATAATTCACGTGCCAAACAATTATTGGGCTGGGAACCGAAATTTAGTCTTAAACAAGGATTAGAAAAAACAATTGAATGGTTTGTTGAGAATCATAAGATAGAAGGTAAGGTAAACGAAGCATCATTACTCGATCATACTAACTAATTATCAAAAAAATTCATTAGGGTTGAGTATACAAGTAATTTGTGGAAGAACCTAACATATTATTTTTGATTATTGATTCTTTCAGATCAGATAAATTTTTTCATAAAGAAAAAACTTCTGTAACACCAAATATTGATAAATTGATTCAACATGGAGTCTATTTTTCACAAACAATTAGCTCTGCTTCATCATCACTTCCAGCAATATCTAGTCTTTTAACAGGTAATTACCCATTTTATTCATTTAAACAGAATGAAAAAAAATCTGAGGTTGTAGAAAGTTCAATGTCTTTTTTAAAAGAATTAAAAAAAAAGAATTACGAAGTGTATGGATTTATTCCAAAAATTTTAACTAATCTTTCTCTAGAAAAAATATTCGGGGATAATTTAGATTCTTATGATGATAATTCTACACTTTACGATGGAATCGGTGATGAATTAATTGACAAAATGAAAGAGCAGAAAAAATGTTAGGCTGGTCTCCTAGATTTAATCTTGAAGAAGGTTTGAAACAAACTATTGATTGGTATACATCAACTCATAAATCAGCAGGTAATGTTGATGAATCTTTATTATTAGAAAGAAAGTATTAATTTTCTTACTCTTTTCAAGTCAATTTACATAAGATCAATTGAGTACTATACTCATTATCTATCACTAGTGAAATTGATATAGTGAAATTATTTTATAAATATAATATGGGTAAAAATCCTGCATTTCGGGCATGGTTCTATTTTAGACAAGGATGGGCTACATACTTTGCATTTGTTTTTGCAGCAATCAATACACTAACAGTCACATATTACTTGGCAATAGAAAATTATCCAGTTTTAAAAACTATCTTTCCTTCATTTGAACAATATATTCTAATTGTGGTTATTATAGGAATTCCAATACTAATTGGAGTTGGATATGCACATTATAAAAAAACTCCCTCTTATAGAGCTGAAGCTGATGTATGGATGGAAAGTAATCCATATTGGGCACGTGTTTTAATTAATTCACAGTTTTCTCTGACATTAAATATGAAAATGATTCAACTCATCAGCAAGTTATCAAATAATGAAAAAATCACCGATGATGAACTAAATGTATTAAATGATCTTCAGAAAAAGTTCCAGGAACATATCGATACTCGCTCTTTATCTAATAAACAAGATAAAGAATTTTTTGTCTTAAACGAAAAACTTTAGTTATAAAATTCCATTAAATTTTTTAATTCAATAAAATAAATTAAGTTTAATTCCTAAAAACTAGATTCTTACCCATTACAATACAATCCATATCTGTTTTAATGATCATATTATAGGCTTGTTCAGGAAAAATAATCTTTCCATCAAAACCTCTAAGTGACTTTTTAATTTCATCTTTTACCCAAAGTCTCTTATGAATTCATCTCTTCAAATTTTTGAAAATTTATCTCATAAATAATAAATTTATTTTTAAATCCTAATTCCTCGGAATCAAAAACTTTTTTCAAATATTCATAATCTTGTATGTCACTTCGTAAATCATCAAATAACACAGTTTCATTATCTACTACTAAATATTCCAAACCCCTTGACCTATTTTTTTCTATAAATTCTTCCACACTATCGAATTCTTTTGTTGAAATTTTCTCAAATTCATATTCTAAATAACCTGTAATTCCAATTTCCCATGATGGAACTGGTTCTGGAAGCTCTGGCCATTTGTTAAAAAGTTCGGCCACTTTGACATAACCTGATTGAGGATAAATATTTGTAATATCAGTTAATGAAGTAATTTCTTGAGCAACTCTAAACGACTCCATGTTTGAAATATCATCATTCTTTTTAAACTCAATGAATGCTACAGACAGAATAATTGGTGTTAAAACTAAGACTAGTAAAATTCTTTTATGCGTAAAAATTTTTTGAACAATTGAATCCCTGAATAATACAGAAAATATACAAAATAATGGAATTAAAATTAATACGTATCTTATCTCATCAATTCCTCTCATATATGCATAAAATGGTGGTAATAACATTATTGCACTGGAAAAAATTATAAATTTTAAATTAAAATCGTTAATTATTTTCTTTTCTTTTTGTCTTCTCAATACATTGTGTAGTATAAAAAATCCAAAATACGGAATTAATGATAAAATTAGAAATTTACCAAGATTTGTAATACTATCGCCAATTACTTGAACAATATGTGTATCCTTAACATAAACATCACTTTCATCATAATCTTCTAATTCTTGACTAATCTCTGTTTGATTCTCTAAAATGAAATTAGTATAAATAAACTCATATCCACTTAGAATCTGATTTGTAAATCCATTTTCACCACAAATGTTACCATATGTGTACTCTACACAAATATTTTCTGTTGCCTGCATACGTACTAGCCCTACTGATACAAGTATAAGCACGAAAATAGAGATAATTCCTAAAAATTTTAAAATGGATCTTTTATCGTTGAATCTACTTAGATACATTATTGTAAAAGGTATGACCAATAGAAATGCCTCATATCTTACCAATGTGGCTAATGCAATACATGCAAAACTAACATAAAATGAAAGGTATGTTTTTTTTAAGAAAAAAACTATTGATGTAGAAAATAATAAAAAGAATAAAGAATAATTTATTCCTTCTATTGAAATTAACAATAATCTGGGTTCAATTATAAATATTAGACTACCTAATAACGCTGTATTTTGATTTACAAATTTTTTAAGAATAAAAAATATTGGAAAAACTGTTAATGCTGAAAAAACTACGCTAGTAATTCTCTGAATATTCATGAGATCAAGTGGGTCTGTTTTATCACTAAAAGTAAATATTAATGATAATAAATTTGCCCAACCTGAATTTGTTGTCGAATAATCTAAAGGTAATTCACCAACTGACACGGTTTTCATTGCATAAACAAATGAAAGAAAACCATCACTTACTATAGGAATATCATATGGTAAATAGTAAAATCGTAATCCAATTCCAAAAATAAAAATTAATAATAAAGAAATAATACTTACTTTTGTCATTTCCCTATTCATCATCTAAAAATCACAATAAATTACAGATATCATTACCTATTTTCCCCCCATCTTTTCAAATCATAATTATCAAAATTTGTATTGATCATTTCCCCATCATTTGGTTTCCATGCAATATCTGCTAACACTAATACCTTTGAAATATCATTAGATGGATTGACTATTGCAGCTGCTACTCCATTTGATATCTCGACTAACTTTGGGCTGTCAGAATTAATCTCAATTTCAGTATATTTTTCATTATTTTCCTGAATTACTAAAATCACTCTTCCATGTAAACAGAAAAAATAACTTGTTCTATTCTTATGTATATGTGGACCCTTAATCTCATTTGGATTAATTGTATTTACGTAGACCATCTCTGGGTTATTAATTATCTTGTCCCAATCTCTCCAAATTACAGTCAAATCTCCATTTATGTGAGAATTTCTTACATCCTTAGTTTCATGTTTCTCCAATTCATAAACTGAAAAATCCTTTTTTTCCATCTAAAAACCCGTTTTATTATAGCAATAAAAGTTTGGATTAATAGCTTAGTCATTTATCATACAACATTTTATTAATATTTGAAAAATTTGAATCATATGAAACTACTGGTAACTGGAGGTCTTGGATTTATTGGAAGTAATTTTATTCTAAAATTTCTAAATGAAAATAATGATGTAAAAATACTTAATGTTGATGCTCAATTAGATGGTTCTAATATTAAATATCTTGAAACTTTAGAAAATTCTCCTAATTATCAATTTGTAAAAGGTAACATATCTAATAAAACATTCATGGAAGAACAAATCTCAAAATGTGATGCAGTAGTAAATTTTGCAGCAGAATCACACGTTGATAGAAGTATTCATGATGCAAATCCATTCTTAGTTTCTAATATTAGAGGCGCATTTACTATTTTAGATATAATTACAAAACAAAAAAAGCGAATGATTCAAGTATCTACTGATGAAGTCTTTGGAAGTCTTTCAGAAGGAACCGCAACAGAGAAATCAAGATTAAATCCTTCTAGTCCATATGCAGCAACGAAAGCCTCTGCAGAATTAATAATTAATTCTTTTTCTGTTACATATGACTCTGATGTAATCATTACACGCTGTACTAATAATTATGGGCCACGACAATTTGCTGAAAAACTAATTCCAAAAATAATTATTTTGGCAAATAAAAATAAAAAAATACCGATTTACGGAAATGGTTCAAATATTCGTGATTGGATATATGTTGATGATCATTGCAAAGCTGTTTCATTAGCACTTTCTAATGGAAAAAGAGGAATGTCTTATAATATTTCAGCAAATAATGAAGTCGATAATCTTACAATAGTAAAAAAAATCTTATCTATTATGGAAAAATCAGAAGACCTCATACAATTTGTTGAAGACCGCCCAGGTCATGATTTACGATATAGTATGAGCTCAAAGAAAATATCTAGTGAATTAGGTTGGCAACCAAGAAAAAGTTTTGACGAAGGCTTAGAAAAAACAATTCAGTGGTATTTAGACAATCCTTCAATCATAAATGATATATCCGCAAAGATATTAGAACCTACACCTTGGAAAAGTTCTAATTAATTATGTGAGGTTGATATTGATGAAAGGAATAATTTTACATGGTGGTCACGGAACTCGTCTAAGACCTCTCACTCATACCGGTCCAAAACAACTCTTGCCTATTGCAAATAAGCCTATGTCTGAATACTGTCTTGAAGCAATTAGAGATTGCGGAATATCTGAAATAGCAATAATAATTGGTGGAATAGGTTCGAATAGAGTTAAGGAGTATTATGGAGATGGTTCAAAATTCAACGTACAAATCTCATATATTGAGCAAGATGAACCTAAGGGAATTGCTCATGCCATTAACTTATGTAAAAACTTTGTAGGTAATGAAAAATTTTTAGTTTTTTTAGGTGATAATATTATTCAAAAATCAATATCTGACATATCAAAAAAATTTGAATCTTCAAATGATGATGCACTTGTACTTTTATGTGAAGTTTCAAATCCTGAAAGATTTGGAATTGCTAATGTAAAGGAAAATAAAATTATTAAAATTATTGAAAAACCAAAAAATCCTCCTACTAATCTTGCAGTAACTGGAATCTATTTCCTCACAACAAAAATTTTTGACATATTCTCTAGACTTAAACCCTCCTGGAGAAACGAATTAGAAATCACAGATGCATTACAGATGATGTTGGAAGAAGACAACTCCGTCAATTTTGAAATGATCACTGATTATTGGAAAGACACAGGAACTCCTGATGATATAATACATGCAAATAGTGAAGTTTTGAAAAATATGAAACCATATTTTCTTGGAATCAAAGATAATGGCACTGAACTTTTAGGTAATACTATGATAGGAAATAACTCAAACATATCTAATAATTCAAAAATTTTAGGTCCATGTATTATTGGGAAAAATTGTGTAATTGGAAAAAATTGTACAATAGGTCCAAATGTAAGTATTGGTGATAATTCTAAATTGACTAATTGTAACATACAAAATTCTATAATAATGGAAAACTGTATTATTGATTCTAATATGAAAATTAGAAATAGTATACTTGCATCAAATTCTTCTATAACAATAGACGCTAAAAATAACGAAAAAATATTACTCTTAGGTGAAGGTACAAAAATCTCATTGTGATTACGTTGATTTTTTCAAAAGATATACTTCAAATCAAAAATATTGAGAATTTGAAAAAATCCCTAGAGGATTTCATATCTGAACAAACTTATGAAAAATATAAAAAACGAGGTATAGTTATTGGTATTAGCGGCGGTATTGATTCTGCTGTTGTTACAACACTTGCGTGTAATGCTATAGGCAAAGAAAATATTCTAGGATTAATTTTACCAGAAAAAGAATCTAACCCCAAAAGTCAAGAATTAGCAAAAAAATTGTGCAAAAACTTAGATATAAAATATGTAATTGATGACATTACTCCAATCTTAGATTCTTCATCTGTATACAAAATCAGGGAGGAAATTGTCAAAAAACAATTTCCAGACTTTGATAATTCATGTAAGTATAGATTGATCTTTACTGAAAATTTTGATAATGATGGACTTAGTATACCTTATCTAGAAATTCAGGACTCACAAAATCAAACTCACAAAATCAAAATCTCATTGAACGATTATTTCACGATGACTGCTGCTACAAACATTAAACATCGAACACGTATGAGTAGATTATACTATCATGCTGAAAAAAATAATTTTCTAGTATGTGGTACAACAAACAAAGCAGAATTCCAACAAGGATACTTTGTAAAATATGGTGATGGAGGAGTAGACATAGAACCTTTGGTAAATTTATTCAAAACTCAAGTATATCAATTAGCAGAATCTCTTAATATCCCAAGCGAAATAATACAACGTAAAGCATCGCCTGATACATGGAGTTTTGATGTAAGCGATGAAGAATTTTTCTTTAGCTTGACATATGACATCATTGATCTATTGTTATACGCAAGAGAGAAATCAATCCCAATAAATGATATTTGTTCAATACTGGATCTTAATGAAGATAAAGTCAAACGAATATTAAAATCCCAAGAACGTAAATGGAACTCTAGTAAAACATCAAGAACTTTTTCACCAAGTTTTGATATGAAGGGTATATCCTAGGAATTTTAGAATTGGATAAACTTACTCGACCCTTAATTAGTATTGTAATATTGAATTATAACGCAGAAAAATTTCTTGATGAATGTATTAGCTCTATCTGCAAAACCGAAAAAGTAAATTTTGAAATAATTCTAGTTGATAATGCATCAAATGATAAATCCTATAGAAAGTGTACTCAAAAGTTCCCAGGAATTAAACTAATAGAAAATAAAAAAAATCTTGGCTATTGTGAAGGTAACAATGTTGGAATTAGAGCTTCGAAAGGAGAATTTATTGTTGTATTAAATCCTGATACAGTTGTAACTCCCACTTGGCTCTATGAATTAATTCATTCATATCAAGAAAATGGAGAGGGTATCTATCAACCAAAAATTCTTGCAACAACTGATCATGATATGCTCTTAAGCTCAGGACAATTTATTCAATTATTTGGATTTGGTTATTCGCGTGGTAAGGGGGAAAAACATGTTCAACAAAATAATGGTATAGAAAAAATAGGTTATGCTTCTGGTACCTGTCTTTTTACATCAAAAACCATTCTTGAAAAACTCAATAACTTTGATCCTTTCCTATTTGCATATCATGATGATCTTGATTTATGTTGGAGAGCTGCTATGTTTGGTATTAATTCATTTTATGTTCCAACATCAGTAATTTTTCATCCAATTGAAGGATATAGTTTCAAGTGGAATAAATTCAAGTTTTATCTTATGGAACGTAATAGACAATATTGTCTACTAACACACTTTACAAAATCAAGTTATTTGAAAATGCTTCCATCACTAATCCTTGTTGACTTTGCTGTAAGTCTGTTCTATCTAAAGAAAGGAATGTTCATTACGAAAATTAAAACATCATTGAATATATTAAAAAATATATCAAAAATCTCAAAAAAATATAAAAAAATACAATCTACTAGAACTTTATCTGATAGAGAAATTCTAAATTTGTTCCAAGATAAAATTCAAGTTCCTAAATGGGTTGCTAGTGAAGAAAATAGTGAATCTTTCAATAATTTCCTGAATAAACTTAGTAGAATATCACGAATTTTTTTATAAAATATTATCATCTAATGCAATCACCATTGCTATAGCAAAATCTCTTTCATGTGTAACTGAAACAAGAAATCTATAATCAAGCCTCTTCTTCAAAATAATTTTTGGTTTTGAATTATTATGACTTGTTACAATATCTTTAAAACTAATTTTTTCTTTTATTGATTTTTTTACAGCCTCTTTTATAGCAAATTTACCTGCAAAATGTTCTGAATTATTTTTGAAAGATAAGCAATATTCAATCTCTGATTTAGTAAAGATCTTATCATAAAATTTTTTATTTTCACTGTATTCTTTTTTTCGAAATCTATCAATATCCACCATATCTGTCCCAATATCTGAAATCCCCATAATCATTATTCATAGTAATAGATTTATTTATTATACTATGAATTATGATGGATTACAAAATTGAATCTAGATGATGATGTAAAAAAAATCTTTTTTGAGACCTTTCCACTTCTAACCGAACCTGATTTTGACTGGGAAAAAACACAAAATAACTATGATGACTGGGATTCATTCGCTCAGCTAAATCTCATAACTCTTACAGAAGCAAAATTTGAGATTAATTTTTCTGATGATGAGATTACTTTGATTAATAGTGCAAAAACCCTCTTAGAAATCACAAAATCAAAATTATGAACACTGTTAATAGGTTTCTCACTGATTCATCAAAAGCTGATCCTGAAAAGTTAGCATTAATTGATGATGATTCAAAATTTACTTTTTCACAATTGGAAGAGAAAGTGATAAAATTCTCCTCATTTCTAAATCAATTTAAAGAAAAATCTGTAATTAGTATATTATTTGAGAATACAAGCGAATTTGTCATATCGTATCTAGGTATTATTAATTCTGGCTGTGTTGCACATCTAATTCCAACTGGAATTTCACAATCTAATTTACAAAATCAAATATCATCAGCTCAACCAAAACTTATTTTATCATCAAATTCATATTTTAACCAAATTGATGATATAGAATTAGAAAACTTAGAGAAACTAAAATTCTCTGATGTTAAAGAAATATCCTCTAAAAATAAAACACCGTCACCTACAGATTATGCTTATCTAATATACACATCAGGAACAACCTCTACTCCGAAAGGTGTTCCTATAACCCATTCCAGTTGTATTTTTAGTACAAAAAATATTGCTAAAACTTTACATTATTCAAAAAATGATGTTGATCTGTTACCTCTACAAATGTCTCATTCTTTTGGATTAGGATGTTTACATACTTCATTGTATGTTGGTAGTACATTAGTTTTACAAAAGAATTCTAAACCAACAGATATTCTGGAATCAATAAAGAAACACAATATAACAACATTAGCTGCAATCCCTTCTACGTTGTCAAACATCACCTCAAATATTACTGATGATTCAATCAACCCATTATCTAATCTCCGATTAATTATAACAAACAGTACTTTTTTCCCACCAGAAACTATAAAAAAATTAAGAAGTATATTGAAAAATGGAATTGTTGCAACCTATTATGGATTAACTGAAGCATCTCGTTCAACATTTATGATCTTTAATGATGAAAAAAAAATTGAATCAGTTGGGAAACCTTCTGATGGAGTTCAAATCAAAATTAAAAATGAAAATAATGATGGAATTGGGGAGATCTTGATACGTGGTCCAAATATTATAGATAATTATTGGAAAAACGAATACTCAGAAAATAAATCTGATGATTGGTTAAGAACTGGAGATTTAGGAAAATTTGATGAAGATGGTTTTCTCTATATTATGGGCAGAGTGGATGATCTCATAAATATTTCTGGAGAAAAAGTCTATCCTCAAGAAATTGAAAGAATAGTGAAAGTTTTATCTGGAATTGAAGAAGTTGTTGCTATTCCGATGAAGCATAAATCATTTGGTGAAGTTGTAAAATTATTTGTTAAAAAAACTATAGATTCAGAAATTACATCGATGGATATTATTACTCATTGCATAAATAATATGGAACGATTCAAAGTACCTGCCAAAATTGAATTTGTAGAAGATTTTCCACGTACAGACTATGGAAAAATTAAGCGATTCATGTTAAAAGAATAATCTGTGTGAATTAATTATGGAATATGATAATGTATCCTCTATTAATGAAAAAGAAGTGATGGATTTCTATGGATTAAAAGGTGGCATGGGGAAAATTAATCTACGTTTAAAAATTCTTAGATCATGGCTTCTTCATAAGAGTGCATATTCATCGATTAATTCTTCATGGATTGTAAGCTTGCAACGTTCAAGGGGAGTAAACATTGGGAAGAACTGCCATTTTTCACCCTATGTTTTAATTGATTTGATTTATCCTGGAATGATAAGTATTGGAGATAATGTTACAATTGGTTCAAACACTATGATTTTTGCTCATTATAATCCAACTGCAAATAAACTACTAAAAGAAAATGGATATCCTAGAGATGTTAAACAAGTTACAATAGAAGATGGTGCAGTTATAGGACCAGGTAGTATTATAACAATGGGAACAACAATTGGAAAAAATTCTATTATTGGTGCAGGAAGTGTAGTTAGTAATAAAATTCCGGACTTATCAGTTGCACTTGGTAACCCGGCTCGAGTAATCAAAAAAATTAATTTATAAAATGAATCTTTTAGGTATTGATTTTGAAGATTGGTATCATCCAGAATTAGTTCAAAAATATGTTAAAGATCTTGATCATAATCCAACTATGTTCCAAGGTCTAGATAAAATAATTGATATGTTGCGAAAAAATGAAACTTCTGCAACATTTTTTGTTGTAGGTGAACTAATTAACAAAAATCCTGAAATCATAGACAAGATACTTGATAATGATCATGAGATTGGATTCCACACGATGTATCATAATAAAATTGATTCAATTGGATTTAAGGAAAAATTTTCTGATGAAATAACTAGTTTTTCAAAAATGACTAATCAAAAATCCAAAGGATTCCGTGCACCTACTTTCTCACTAAACAAAGAAAGTTCTTGGATAATTGATTCTCTAGTAGAAAATGATTATGTTTATGATAGTAGTATTGTTCCTGTAAAAACTGACTTATACGGAATACCTAATGCAGAAATTAAACCATATCGTATATCTAGTAATTCAATAGAAAAAAATGATCCAAATGGAAAATTAATTGAATTCCCATTATTGGTAACAAAATTCTTGGGTAAGAAATTACCTGCAGCAGGTGGATTCTATTTAAGAACCCTACCTGAAAAAGTAATTAAAAATGCTATAAGTAATTATGAAAAACAAAACATCCCTGCAACTTTTTACATCCATTCATGGGAACTAACGCCAGAATTTTTTCCAAAAATTAAATTACCTCGTAAAGAAAACTTTATCACATTTCATAATATTGAAAAAGCATTTCAAAAAATGAATAAATTAATTAATGAATTTGAATTTACATCATTTTCCAAATTTCTATCTAAAACATCTATTTTTGATTAAACTCAAAATACTCTAATGTTTTCTTGATCCCATCATTAATTGAAATTTTTGGTTTCCATCCTAATTTCCTCAATTTTGAATTATTTACTACAAAATTTCCAACATCAACTTTTTTAGTATAATTTGGGGTATGTGGAAAATCTATTTTGCATTTAGTAAATCTCTGTAATATTCTACCAAATTTTTTAAACCATGTTTTATTTCCGGATGATATCCAATAGATTTCACCAGACTTTCCCTTTTTGATTATTGTATTAATTCCACTAATAACATCATCAACATAGATTAAATCCCTAAAGAACTCTCCGTTATTGAAAATACTTATTTTTTCTTTTTTGAATGCTTCATGAATTAAAAAATTTACTGCATTTTTATTTGGTATAGTCTGTTCTCTTGGACCATATGAATTTGTTATTCGGAAAACATTTGTGTTAATTCCATAAAGATCATGATAAATTTTACAAAGATGTTCACTTGCTAATCTGTTTGTACCATATATGGTAGTTGGATTACATGCTGAATCTTCATTAACTGGAAGTTTTTTTGGTTTCCCTATGACAATAAATGTACTTCCTAGAATAAATCTACACGGAATTTTATTTTCTTTAATTTTTTCTAACATGAATAATGTGGTTTTTATGTTCGAATCAACATCGTCAAGAGGTTTTTCAAAAGATTTTGAGTGTGATGTATTTCCTGCTAAATGAATAATTATATTTGGTTTAAAATCATCCATTATCTTTCCAACTCTTTTAAAATTTGTTATATCAATTTTTTTTATAGTGATTCTTTTGTTTAATGTAGAAATATTAGATTTCTTTGAGAGAGTTTTTGTTAAAATCATTATATCATGATTTTTTTTTGACAAAGAATCAACTAGATGACTACCAATAAATCCTAGACCGCCTGTTATTAATAATCTCAATAGACTATTTCAAAAATCAGTACGTTAAAAGTTCATTTACCCATTCCTACGAAAATATATTTCAGAGCAAATCATTATTCATCATAATGTCGAATTTTTTTGAAAATCTACAAATTTTCCTCCATTCAAGAAAAATCTTCAAAAATTGGTATATTTTCCCAAAAGTCTATTACAAATTAATTACTGACAAGTTCCCAATATTTGAAACAAAGAATGGATTAAAGATCAAAATTAGGAAATATTCTACAGATTTAATGGCTTTAACACATGTATGGTTGATTGAAGAGTATAAATCACAAAATTTTGAAATTAAAGATAATGATATAATAATTGATGTTGGTGGACATATTGGATTATTTTCATTGTATGCATCTCAATTCTGTAAAAATGGATTAATCTATTCATTTGAACCTATTCAGGATAATTATCATTTATTGGTAGATAATATACAATCAAATAATCTAAAACAAATCAAACCATTCAATCTAGCAGTCTCAAATTCTAATTCTAATGTGAAATTGTATCTAAACGATGATGAATCTGGCCATAGCATGTTTTCAAAATCATCTAAAACTGTAACTGTAGATTCAATTTCCCTACAACAAATATTCGATGATAATAATATTGAAAATTGTAATTTTCTTAAACTTGACTGTGAAGGGACTGAATATGAAATCTTAGAGAATTTACCATCCTCTTATTTTAATAAAATTGAAAAGATGGTAATAGAATATCATATGGCTGATTCACGTCCCGAATTATTAGAAAATCTAAAAAAATTACTGATCAAACAAAATTATAGTCTAAAATCTAAAAAACTATTTTCTGATATTGGTTTTCTTTATGCACAAAAATCTAATCCTTCTGAATAAAACCTAATCCACTATCTCCAACTTTAATAACTGAATTTTCAATCTTTTTTGGTTTAATGAAATCATAAAATGCATCATTATCTAATATATCGTCAGAAATTATTATTCCCTTATCCCTGATTCTATCTATTGCACAATTAAATTCAAACATCATATTTTTGTAGGAATGTAAACTATCATGCACAAAAATCCCTACATTTTCTGTATCATCAAATACTTTTAATAATTTCTCATTAGATTTACCTAATACTAATTCCCATTTACTTCGTAAATTTTCTGGTATAATTGCACCAATCATTTCTTCACTTTGCCAAGGTCTAAAAACTGAATCTATTGAAATAAGTGTCCCCACTTTATTTTTATTTAAAGCTGAAAGTATGTAATAACTACTAAGACCGTATGCGACACCCGTTTCAATTATTTTTTCAGGTTTCACTATTCTACATAAAATGTATAAAAATTTCCTTGAATCCGAGTTAATTGAATAATCTATAGGATAGGGTTTTTCTTTTGATGGATATTTTTTATCCTCTAATCTACTAAAAAATTGTTCAACATTATCCTCTATTTCCTTTAATTCCATCTCTAATTCTCTTATATTCTCATTTGGAAATTTTTCCTTGAAAAAATCATTCACATTCTCGAAATCAAAAATATATTCATGTTTCCTATATGCCTCATCTTCCTCTATTTCCGATTTCTCTTGAGCTAATTCTACCATTGAACTAGGCTTTAAAATTCCATTTCTAATTATTTGTAAAATCATGGAAATCCTACTCATTACTTATAGACATGAAATTTTCACATATTAGTTCATAACTACTAAACACTTCCATACTACGAATGAATCTTAATGATTTTAACTAAAGAAATTCAACAAGAATCATTAAAATGAAAATTGCCTTGACTTGTCCTGCATCACTACCTGCAACTCAGTTTGGTGGAATCTTATTTCTTAGTATTCACATAGCAAAACATCTTTCTAACGATGGTCATAACGTGACGATATACACTTCTGATCTGGATTTTGCAAATAATGCTTCCACCTTTAATAAGAAATTACAGTCTTTAGAAAAAATTGATAACTATTTTATAAAACGTACACATGTCTGGTTCTCATCATTTCTCTTTTTCATAAATCCTGGAATGTATAAACAACTGATGAATGATGATATTGATATTATACACGCAATTGGTACAAGAAGTTTTCAAGCGTTTATTGCAGCACTAGTTTCTAAACAAAAAAATATTCCATTAGTTCTATCTGATCAAGGAGGCCTAACTACCCATCCTGATATAAAAAACTCCTCTTTAATTAAAAGAATTTTAATAAAATTACAAACCCCATTAATTAAATTCATTATTAATCAATCAAGTAAAATTATAGTTGCAAATGAATATGAAAAAAAAATATTCCTAAATTTTTGCGATGCATCAAAAATAGAAATTGTAAGAAATGGTGTAGATCTAAACGAACTTGCTTCTTCTAGTGTTGATTTTTTTAAAAAATATAACATTTCTAAAAAATTTATTCTATTTTTGGGTAGATTTCATATTGTTAAAGGAATTGATACTCTTTTAGAATCAATAAATGAAATAAAAAACAATGATTTGCTAAAACAAATTAAAATTGTGATTATGGGTGTTGATTTTGGTTATCAACAAATAATGAAAGAGAAAATTAAAGAATTTGATTTATCTAAAAATATACTGCTAATTGAAAAACCTCCTAGAGAATATGTTCTCTCTGCTTATAGAGAGTGTGAATTCCTAGTCCTACCATCAAAATGGGAATTATCCCCTCTTACTCCGTTAGAAGGATTTGCATTCAAAAAAACACTGGTTAGTACAACAGCTCATGGTATACCTTATACAATTAATCATAATGAAAATTGTATTTTAGTAGAACCTGATAATCCTACTCAATTATCAAATGCAATTCTAAATCTTTTAAAAGATAAAAACAAATGTTCTCAACTTGGAAATTCTGGATATAAACTAGTTCATTCCATTTGTAATTCTGAGAAAATGGTTAATGAAACTTTCCAGGTTTACAAACAATTAGTCTAAACTAAAATTACTTAATTTTATAATTCATCTCTTAACCGTTGTAATTCTTGTTGTATATGATTAATTAAAACTCCTTTTTCCTCATGCCACATTTCACCTCTAAATTTTTCTGTCGTTGTATGAAATTCTTCTTCTGTAATATCTATAAAATCACAAAACTCCTTAACAAAATGCTCTGAACATTTTCCATCATACTTTAAAACTAAATCGATCCCTGATTTTCTATCCATATGTCCATCTCTTATATCATAACAAACATGATCCATACAGAACCCAAATCCAAATTTCAGAAATTTGAACATCTGATTTACTGGAACTAAATCTGAATCTAATGCACCAAATGAAACATACGTACCTATCTCTTCTGGTTTTACATCATTCCTACCTTCAAAACCAAATTTTGATGAAAATTCAGCATTACCGCGATACGACCAGTCTTCTAGAAAATATTGCAACCAAATTCCTTTTGTATTACGCTCAATTAGTTTCTCAACATCATAATGAAATAGAAAAAGATCTTTCTCAGTAATATTCTCAATTTGAAGATATTCTCTCCAACCTTCTGATAATGTTTGTAATTGGTATGCTTTTAATGCATCTGAATCTTTTCCTACGCCTGTTAAACTTGTACCAACTGTTAACCCTGGATTCTCTCCTTGAATGATTAATGGAATTTGAAACTTCTCCGCTATGATATAAGATGATGAATATAAAGAAAATTCTGTAGCTTTTACAGGATTTAAGTGATTAAAAAAATCAAACTTAATCATTTTTTTCATAATTTTTGGATTTGGTCTAATACTTATTACATCAAAACCAAGTTGCTTTAAATTTTCAATATTTTTTTTCCCAATATTTGTTATGTTATCTGGTTGATAATTTACTAAGAGACATCTTAGTCCTAAAGTATCTCTTGCTGTTAATGCCTGTTTTGTACTATCTTTTCCTCCACTAACACCAATTACACAATCATATGTAGCATTTTTACTCTTGACTTCAGTAACAAGTTGTTTTAACTCTCCAATTCTTTTTAACCAATCAATCTTCTTCTTTTCTTCTTCCCATAAACATGCACCACAAACTGATTCTTCACTAAAAAAAATTCCTGGTCTAGTATTTGGTTGAATACATTTAGTACAAATTTTAAGATTTTTCATATGAAATCATATTATTTTTTTACAACTTTACTATTAAGATTTTTTAACCATTTCTTCTCTGAATATATATTTAGGTAGAAACCTATCAATTTATGAAAATTTTAGCAGTTACATTGGAAAAATGTTCAGGATGCGCAATACTAATTGATAATAAAATTGTCTTTTCAACTAGTGAAGAAAGATATAGTAGAATTAAGTCTGATTCTTCGTTTCCTTTACAATCAATTTTACATGCTCTAAAATTTACAAAAATTAATGGTAGTGAGTTAGATCAAGTAATTATTTGTGGAAATATGTTAAGTCTAATTCCTTCTCTTACTAATGAATATTCCAACTTTGATGTTGATGAACAATTAAAATTAATGAAAAATTACTGGTATCCTACCTTAGTAGAAAATAAATCAATTTCATTTTTAGAGCTGATTAAAGATAGAATTAATCTGGAGCAATTTCCATTTAATACAAAATTTGCTAAAAACTTTGATTACTTTACACTTGAGAATCCTTACACTGATAGTGATGCAAAACGTGTATCCAACTTTTTCAAGAATGTATTGTCTGATTTATTAAAAATTGATCAATCAAAAATTAGTCATATGGAACATGATTGGTGTCATGCCGCTTATGGATTCTATGGTAGTCCAATTCGGGATGATAATACCCTCATTGTTACTGCTGATGCCTGGGGAGATAATTTGAGTGGTTCAATATCTATTTTTGATAAGGAAAAAAATCAAATGAAGAGAATTAAAGAATACTCTCACCGTGATTTTCAATTAGCAAGAATTTATCGATATACTACATTGTATTTGCGTATGATAGCAAATGAGCACGAGTATAAGGTAATGGGTCTGGCACCTTACTATACAGGCTCAAAACGTGAAGAGGTTGAAAAAATATTTGATAATATGTTAAAACTAAATGGAATTGAATTTAATTTTAATTCTAACATAAAAGATATTTTCAATTATCTTGAAAATAATTTGAGTACATTCAGATTTGATCACATTGCTTCTGGTCTACAAAAATTCACGGAAAAAATACTAGTCAATTGGTTTACAAATCTAGTTGAAAAATACCAAAGTGATTCTGTGGTTTTTTCAGGAGGTGTATCTATGAATGTAAAAGCAAATATGTTAATCTCTAGTATCCCAAAAATTAAAAATTTCTTTGTTTGTGGTTCTGGTACTGATGAAACATTACCTATAGGTGCATGTTTTCACTATGCAGAACTAAATGGAATTAGTCCTCTTCCATTAGACACTATGTATTTGGGTGATGATGTCGAATATGATGAAAAGGAATTTGTATCATTAAAAAATTATAAAATCTCAAAATTTACAAACGTAGAACAAATTTTGTCTCACATATTAGATAACAAAATTGTCGCAGTCTGTAGGGGAAGAATGGAAATGGGGCAAAGAGCATTGGGAAATAGAAGTATTATAGCTGATCCTAGAAATATTGAAAACATACAGAAAATTAATCACTCAATAAAAATGAGGGATTTTTGGATGCCATTTGCTCCTGTAGTCTTATATGAGAAACAAGAAAAAATTATTAAAAACCCTAAAAATATAGATTCCCCATTTATGACAATTACATACGATACAATTGATGGTAAAAATAAGATTCCTGTTGCAGTACACCAATCTGATCAAACAACACGAGCTCAACTATTACGTAAAAATCAAAATCCTGAATTATGGAATTTAATCAATAAATTTTATGAAAAAACTGAAATCCCCGCTTTATTAAACACCTCATTTAATCTTCATGGAGAACCTATTGTAAGAACAGTTCAAGATGCATTGAGAGTCTTTGAAAAATCAGATCTTGAAGTGTTATGGTTAGAAAATCACATTATAGAAAAATGTACAACTTGATTACTATCTAAACTCAATATTTTACAGATCAAAACTATGTAATGTTAATTAGTATTCATCTAAGTCATAAATTAATGAAATTTTCCTTTGGTGATGAGTGGGGTGAACTAAAAAAATTTGAAAATTTACCATTAGATGATAAAAAAATTGTATTTTATTCAGAAAATGAAAACTCTATGATAGTTTTTGAATCATTAATTGATGAATTAACTGATAAATATAATCTTGATATTTGTTACGTTACTTCAAGTAAAAATGAATCAGTATTGATGAAATCAAAAAATCATGTTAAGACATTTTATATTGGTGATGGCGTAATCAGAACAAAATTTTTTCTAAATCTAAAAGCTAGCATCATGATTATGACTATGCCTGATCTTGAAAGTTTTCATATTAAACGTTCTAAAATTCATCCTGTTCATTATATCTACATGTTTCATTCCATGGTCAGTACGCATTTGGTTTATAGAAAATCAGCATTTGATAATTATGATACGATTTTCTGCGTAGGAGAACACCATCTAGATGAAATCCAAAATACTGAAAAATATTATAATCTAAAACCAAAAAATTTAATAAAATATGGTTATGGGCATTTAGATAATTTAATACAAAAATATTCTGAGAATAATATTGCATCACAATTCATAAAAAATCAATCTACAATACTATTAGCACCTTCCTGGAGTAATAATGGAATATCTGAAACTATTGGAGAAAAAATAATTGAGATACTCTTAAATGATTTTAATGTTATATACAGGCCCCACCCAATGACACAAAAAAATTCTGAAAAAAAATTGAAACAAATCGCTAAAATGTTTTCTCAAAATAAAAATTTTCGGCTTGAAACTGATATCAAAAACTTTGATTCATTTCTTGAATCTGATATTCTAATTACTGACTGGTCTGGCTCTGCACTAGAATTCTCCTTTGTATTTAAAAAACCAGTTATTTTTATAGATGTCCCAAAAAAAATTAATAATCCTGAATTTGATAAAATCTCTTCTGTACCAATTGAAGTTAAAATTAGGAATGAAATAGGTAAAGTAATCTCTGCTAATGATCTAAGCTTATTAGATAGTGAAATCAAAACACTCCTTTCACAAAAAAATAAATTTCAAGAAAAAATAATCAAAATAAGAGATGAGTTAATATTCAATATTAATGAGTCAAAAGAATTTGGTGCAAAGGCAATTATTGAGCTATTAAATAAAAAATCATCACCTTGAACCATCTCATATTCAAAAAAGTCATAAATACTGATATCCAAAAAAATTAAATGAATGCAATAATTCTTGCAGCTGGATTAGGTTCTCGTCTAGGTATGTTTGGAGAAAATACTCCAAAAGGTATGATAACAATATCTGGAAAAACATTACTTGAAAGACAAATTGAGATACTTCATAATTGTGGAATTAATGATATAACTATTGTTACAGGGCATAACTCAAAACTAATTAAATATCCAAATATTCATTATATCGAAAATCCAAATTATTCTACCACAAATATGAATGAAAGCTTGTTCTGCGCTAGAAAAAAATTTGATGATTCAATTCTTGTCTCTTATTCAGATATAATCTATGAACAAAAAGTGATTGAACAATTATTAAAATCTAAATCTGACTTTTCAATAGGAATAAGATTTGATTGGAAAGAAAGTTATGAAAATAGAACTCAACACCCATTATCTGAAGCAGAAAATGTTATAGTAGAAAATAATAAAATTATTTTTTTAAGAAAAAATCTATCAACTTGTACACAAAATCAAAAAATTGGTGAATTTTTAGGCTTAATGAAACTAACAAAAAAAGGAATCAATCAACTTCTCAATAAATATATCGAACTTAAAAATAATAATACAAAAAATTTTCATAGTTCTGAATCATTAGAGAAAGCTTATCTCACAGATATGCTACAAGAAATGGTAGATTCTGGATCTACTTTATATCCAGTCATTCTAAGTGATTTATGGTTTGAAATTGATACTGAACAAGATATAGAACGAGCTGAAAAATTACTTTAAATCTAATTGTGACCTTTTGGGTCAAACCACTGCATAGATTCATCTACAGCTCTTTTTACATTATCTTTACCAATAAATGATAATTCTCTTTGGGAATCTCCAACTACTTTTCCACCTAATCTCAAAATCAGTAATTTACCATTACCTCTAAAGTTATGATAGACAAATGGTTTTATGTAAACTGAATCTCCTGGTCTGATTGTTTCACAATATTGTTTATCATTATACGACCAATTTAGTGAAATATTTTCTTCACCTATATTGTAAATGTACTGATGTAATCCCATTCTAAGATCTAGTACAGATTTCTTATCATCAAAACAAACATCAATTTCAAAAGATTTTGAATATGGAAGTGTAGTTGAATTGGCTAGCTCAGTAAAACCATATCTCTTCTCATCTTCAGGAAAATCCCAACTATTAGATTTATCATGATGATTAATGATTACTTTATCTTCTATCTTATTATTAGGCAACAAATCCCTAGTATTAACATTCAATACTCCTGCAATTTTTTCAATCTCTGATCCAGAAGGTTCAACTTGACCAGATTCTATTTCTTTAATTTTTTCTTCATGAATTCTGGTTCTTTTAGATATCTCTTTTACTCCAATGCTACACAACTGTCTATGAAATTCTATAAGTGATGAAACTGTTTGTTTATTTGATGAAAAATCTAAAGCAAATTCTTGTCCAAGTTCTGAAGAAATAGCAGATAATTCTTGCTTCACATCTCCTAAAATTTTATTTCCAAATGTTAATGCCAGAATCAAACCATTTTCTTTTGCGCCTTTTCTAGTAGCAAAAGTGTGAGGGGTAAAGGGTGTGATATACATGGAATCACCAGTATTCATTATTGCAACTTCTTTCGTACCGTCACTTTTTTGATAGTAAAAATTCACTTCTCCAATAAAATAGGTGAACTGATGCATGAAGTGTCCATGATTCCACTGAACCTCTAAATTATCTGCCTCATTATTTTCCACATAACATAATTCCATAATCCATTCTGGTCTAAATGGTGCCAATGAACTAGAAACCGTATCCCTATATTCGTAATATGGTTTTCCTGCTCTTTCCATAATTCTACTAGATTTCTCAGACTGCTCTGATCTCATTATCTTTACACCTGTCATAGAATCATCAGAAATTATGTGGAAATCTCGTTCATTTACAGGCCAAATCTTTACTGCATTTTTTACAATCTCGTTCGGTAATTCGATCTCTCCTGAAATTATTCCATTAATTACTTCTAGATCCACATGTAATTCTCTAGCTGCATCTTCAGGTCTTCTTTTCAAATCATTTAAAATTCCTAGAAAGTTACTTCCTATTCGTTTTGATTCTTTAGTAATTTCAATTGTATTCTCAAGAGATTCCATTATATCACATTGTATATCTTAACATAAATGGTTTATGATGAAAACTAACTAGGAATCTTTACTCCAACGTTTTTTCTGAGTTGATAATATCTAATAACTTGATAATATCCTCCTTTGTAACTAATTTAGGATTATTGTCTAAATGTTTTCTGTCCTTTAGAATCAATTCGCTAGCATCTTCTAAATTCATTTTTAATTTTATTGGTTCAAAACTTAATTTCTTTATTAAATTTTTAAATCGATCAAAAAATTTTGAATTATTAAATTTATGTGAAACTGTTGTTGTAAAAGCTAATGCATGACCATGAGAAATTCCTTCATTAGAGAAAACATATGAAAGTGCATGTCCTAAAGTTGTGGAACAATTTCCAAATCCTATGCCTGAAAAAAATGATCCTAGAACAATACTTTCTTTATTCTCGGTTATAATTCCATTTTCAAGATATCTAAATGCCTCTTCACAGCAAAATTTTGTATATTCATTTCCTAATTTACTATCGTACCCTTCACTACACTGTGCTAAGGCATCAATAAATGAATTCTTAAAAATTTTATTTGGAGTATTCTCAATAAAATATGAATCAATAATTGCCTTATCCGCAAATAATCTATCATCATGAAAGCTCTGTTTTTTGTTATCTACTTTAAGAACAGAAATTCGTGTAACTTCACTTCCACTTCCAAATGTAGTTGGAATCAATATCTTTTTTTTATTCATTTTAAATCCACAATATTTTGCCACATCCAAAACACTACCTCCTCCTAAACCAACTACTCTGGAAATTTTTTCATTACCAAATTTCCTAAGTATCTTATCAACTGTCATCATTGAAGGATTATTCTCAACTTGATCAAAAATGAAATAATTTTTTAATTTGATATAATCTATCCACCCTCTTTCATTAGCACCTTTAGATGTGATTAATAGACAATTATCTGGAAAATTATTTTTTGATGCAGAGTATCTCCCATATGCAATTTCAGATGGCTGTTTAATTGTAAACATAAAGCATCATTGTTAAGTAAAAATTAATAGTTAACTTATCCTTAAAAATATCGTGAATTCTAATTCTGATAAATTAAGAAGTATTATGCAATCAAAAGATATCATTAAGGTTGGTGGTGCATTTGATGCCATGTCTGCAAAATTAGTTGAAAATAGTGGTTTTGATGTAATATGGGCTGGTAGCTTTTCTATATCTGCAATTAATGCTGTTCCTGATGCAAGTATTCTCACAATGACTGAATTTTTTGACGCTGCTTCAAAAATGGCTTATGCATGTAATATTCCCGTAATAGCAGATTGTGACACTGGATATGGGGGTCCTGATAATGTTAGACATTTAGTAAAAAAATATGAAAATGCAGGAATTGCAGGTATAAGCATCGAAGATAAAGTATTTCCAAAACAAAATAGTTTACTTGAAAATGCATCACATGAACTATTGTCTGAAAAAGATTTTGTTGAAAAAATAATTGCCGCGGTCGAAAGTAAACAAAATGAGAATTTCCTAATTATAGCAAGAGTTGAAGCTCTAATTTCTGGAATGGGAATGGATGAAGCACTAAAACGTGCATCTGCATATGAAAAAGCTGGTGCTGATGCTATTCTAATCCACTCAAAACAACAAACTCCCGATGAAATATTCCAATTTATGGAATTATGGAATGGTAATATACCGATAGTTGTCGTTCCTACAACTTATGATAATGTAAAAATTGATGAACTGATCTCTCATAAAATTAAATTTGTTATATACGCTAATCAAACTTTAAGGGCATCACATGCTTCTATGTCAAAATTACTTTCTCTATTAATTAACGCTAAAAGTATTAATGAAGTGAATGATATGATGTCTACCATGAATGATATTTTTAAACTCCAAGATATGTATGATACTCAACAAAATGTAGATCAAAAATCTAATCAATAGGATACCAAATTGAATGAAAAAACACAGAGAGAAATTTTTCAATATTTAAAAAAAAATTATATAAAAAATTTTGTTGGTGTTCCGGATTCTACATTAAAACATTTTATCGATGAAGGTCTAAAAAATAAAAAAATTCTGATTGCAAATAGAGAAGAAGAAGCAATAGGAATTGGAGCCGGAATGACTCTTGCTGGAAGTCCTACATTAATGTTCATGCAAAATGCGGGATTTGCAAATTCTATTAGTACTATTACTTCGCTAATTCAATTATATGAAATCCCCATACTCTTTTTGATTGGTTGGAGAGGATATTTGAAAAATGATGCACCTGAACATGAAAAAATTGGACAAATTCAACCACAATTATTGAAAAACATGGATCTTGAAAATAAAATTTTAACAAATAAGACATGGAAAAAAAACTGTAATTGGGCGTTATCAAAAATTAAAAAAAATATTCCAGTTGCCTTAGTAATTAGGAGGGAATTCCTTGATTAGAAAAGAAGCTGTGAACATAGTTTGTAATTATGTAAAAAATGATATTATTGTATCTGCAAATGGATTCATTAGTAGAGATGTCTATTCTAGTTTAGAAAAAAATACAAATTTCTACATGATTGGATCGATGGGACTTGCATCTTCAATAGCATTAGGAATTGCCTTAAAAAAACCTAAAAGAAAAATTTTTGTTTTTGATGGAGATGGAAATATTCTGATGAATTTAGGATCTTTAGTCACAATTGGCACACTACGACCAAAAAATTTCATCCACATAATTTTTGACAACAAAATCCATGAATCAACTGGCGGTCAACCTACACAATCAAAAAAAATCGATATCTCAAAAATTGCAAAAACTACTAATTATACGACTTATTCAGTAAATACAAAAAAATCACTTGAAATTGTTTTGAATAAAATACCAAAATCAAAAGGGCCTATACTCATTCATGTATTAATTAAAAAGAGCAATGCCAAAAGTTCCCGCG
>Ga0315326_10000163_pt1 | contig 30066 bp, 24 predicted proteins | sample M180m32315metaG_FD_203457 | JGI IMG/M metagenome (GOLD analysis project Ga0315326, IMG submission 203457) | Ammonia-oxidizing marine archaeal communities from Monterey Bay, California, United States - M1 80m 32315 | ecosystem: Environmental > Aquatic > Marine > Coastal | place: USA: California... | reverse complement strand
ACCTCAAGTGGCTGCCCGCACACTTGAACACCTTCATTAAATACCGCTTTAAAGTCTGCGGGCGTTGCCCGATTGACCAATGCCGCCACAGGGTCGTTTAGCGGAGCGAGATTGTGAGTCGTCGCGTCAAGCATGACGAGATCTGCTCGTTTACCTTTATCAATTGAGCCGCGTTCATGATCAACATGAAGAATACGGGCAGGATTAATCGTGATCATCTTGAGCATGTCCGTAGCCGTGGGAAAAGACGGATCTTTTCTGATGGCCCGGATAGCTCGTGACGCGAATTGGATTTCCGCTAACGGGTCGGGGGAAGACAAAATAACGTTGTCCGTTCCAATCGCCACTGTCATACCTGCTTCGAGCATTAAGTCAAAACGAGGGATTCCGAGCCCGATGACAGCGTGGTTTCGGGGACAACAAACAGCTGGTATCGACGCTTCCGCAAGGCGGGTCATTTCATCTGGAGTAGCAAACGTCAGATGTACTGCAAAATCAGGCATCAGGTGATCAACAATTCTGTGGACATCGCTTTGTCCAGTTCGTTCAATAGATAGCTCACGATACGGGGGTGATTCCGCGACGTGAAGCGCCAAGAGGGCGCCGAGTGAGCGCACATGATGTCCAACTTGAGCCAACCCTTCATCGGTCAAATCATTCGCACCAATGAGTGAAAAGCCAGCTCCTTGTTCGACTATTCCTGAAATTTCACGCAATGCTTCCTGACTCAGAGCGCCGTCATTTGCATTGAGAGCTTCTGCGGGTTGGGGCGGGTACGCAGCGAAGCGTCCGAGAGTAAACGGTTGTATGGGTTTGTCGGCAGCTACTTCTTCCAGCAACGAAACTCCAGGGCGACCTCCTTCACGAAAGTCGACGAAAAGCGAAGTACCGCAGGCAATCATCTGGTCCAGAGTACGGTCCAGTTGTTCCCTCAGAACCTCACTAGACGTACCTGCCAGAGCCTGATGGCGGAGTCCTTCTGGCGGCATGAACACTTCCCAATAAGGCATCCCGAATCCCACTTCTTTCAAGAAACCGTCAATAACATGAGTGTGACCATTTAAGAAAGCGGGGCATATGATCGTGCCGGACGCATCAAGCTGAGTGGTATTGGAACCTCCCCAATGACCTGTGCCTATGTCGGCAATTCGGCCCTGTTGACTCACCTTCACCCAACTATTTTCCTGAGGGGAAAGGTTTTCCCCCGCGAGCACGGTTGCGCCGGTTAATACGAAATCTGACATCTCTACCTGCCTGAACAATTACCTACGGTGATTTCGAAAACTCTAATTGTTATTGGTCATACTCAACGGCTGTTACGCGCCACCAGTCACGGGTGTTCTACGCCGGTTTACTTTTCGGTTCATTACTCGCCGCTATTGATTCAACCGGAGGTAGCCAGACAGTTGATTTTCTCGCTGGCGGGAAAAATTGTAAGCACCCTCCTCCATAACGCAAGAACGTTCACCAGTCGCTACTTAATAGTCCCCCAAGAAGTACTCCGTTTCGCTGCCTGGATTCATATCAAGCGACGCTCAATCACTTGAATGACTAATATTCAGATTTCATGAGAGATAGTGATTTGGGGGAGAAATGCACAACTTCGGTTTGATGATCAGTTCAGGAGCTCCTAAGCGCTCAGGTGGCCCAGATTTGCCCAACGGTTTCGGCGATATGGTTGCTCAGGCCCAATGGGCTGAGGAAAAAGGTTTTGAATGTATCTGGGTTGGGGAAGGACGCCTAGCGAGTAACGGGGTTATTCCAATGTCTGTGATAGCGGCCTACACCAAGCGGATCAAAATTGGAAGCGGCATTTTGCCTTACCGAACTCGAAATCCAGCGTTGCTTGCTGTCACGGCAAAAACTTTAGATGATCTCGCCCCTGGACGAATCAGACTAGGCCTCGGAGGATGGTGGGAGCCACTTGCTACCCGCGTCGGATTACCCAATGAGAAACCATTAAAGGCCATGCGTGAGATTGTCACCGTCGTACGACAACTCCTCAACGGCGAGGAAGTCACTTACCAAGGCCAATTCGTTGATCTCGACAGCGTCAAATTCGACGGGTCATCAGATGACTTTGGTAAGTCCTACCCCGTTGAAATTCATATCGGGGCTGTGCGAATGGGCATGTGCGCCCTATCAGGAGAAATTGCAGACGGATGTCTCCTCGACTTTCTCGTTCCACCTTCATACAACGATGAAGCGATGGCTGCTTTCCGACGCGGAGCTGAAAAATCAGGGCGCTCGTTAGATGATTTTCAGGTTCCTCAGCTAATCGCAGTATCTGTTAACAATGATGACCCACAACAAGCAATTGATGACTGCAAAGAATTTCTTACCCAATACATTGCTCAGCAGCCTCACATAACCGAGTTCTCTGGAGCCGACGAGGAACTCGTAGCCAAAATTAAATCGATTATGGGCTGGCCGGCGACCAAAGCACAGATACAAGAAGCAATGAAACTTGTGTCCAACGAACTAACCCAGAGCGTGGCAGCCTGTGGTAGTGCGACTGACGCTCTTGACCGCATAGCAGAATGGGTGGATCACGGTTGCACAGAACCTGTTCTAACTCCCCTTGGGCAAGATGCCTTTGGCACTCTTGAACAAATCGCCAGAGCGGCAAACTTGGGTAATGTCTAAGGGCAGTGAGTAATACAGATTTAGGTTCCGACCCCGTTCTCGCCGAAGAACTCGAAAATGTCCCTAACCCCATAGGAGAACGCCTTTGGGCGGGCATTCGACAGATTCTGGTAGCAATATTATTGCTTGTGATTGCAGCCACTCTTTGGGAGTTGGCAAAACTCATTACGGGCACCGGCGATCGAACGATGCCACATGTTTGGGACATCCTTAGCTTCTTAGGAAGCACAACTTCACAGAACGAGAATTACAGCTGGTTCTTAGTAAAAAATGCCTGGTCAACAGCCAAAGCAAGTTTGATTGGGCTTCTTGTGGGGACCGCCTTTGGATTAGCTACAGGAGTTTCAATATCCAGAAGCAAGTTCGTCGGCAATGGCCTTATGCCCCTCATCGTTGCAGCCCAAGCCGTTCCGATCGTAGCTATAGCTCCTGCGTTGGTGTTGTGGCTCGGTACCGGTGGAGTGACCAAGACAGTAATCACAACGTACTTAACCTTCTTCCCAGTTACGGTCGCTACTGCTCGCGGTATCCAATCTGTTCCACAGGAAAGTCACGAATTGCTCCGAACATACGGTGCCTCTAAACGAACCAGTTTGAGAATTCTAGAGATTCCGTTTGCCTCGCCTCTCATTTTTGTTGGGCTTGAAACTGCAGCAGCTTTTTCGGTTGTCGGAGCAATCGTCGCAGAGCTGCCATTTGGATCAAAGGAGGGTCTGGGTGTTGTCATCCTCACTTCTTGGCAGTTCTACATAACCGAACCCCGAGCGCTTTATTGCGTCGCTCTGACTTCATGCGTCTTGGGGGCGATCTTTGTTCTATCAGTCCGGTTGGTGGCGTATTTCGCTCTCGGCCCTAGATCTCAAGGAGAAGTGCTCTAAAAAATGGCTGGCGAAAGTGAAACCCTCGGTCTGCACGCAGCAAAGTTAGGAAAACGCTTTTCTAGCAAGGGTGGAGATGTTCAGGCCCTAGAAGAAGTAGATCTTGAAGTTAAACAGGGCGGCTTCATGTCGATCATCGGCCCATCAGGTTGCGGTAAATCAACTCTATTAAGGGCTTTTTCCGATCTAGTCGAACCTTCAACAGGCGAGATCTCAGTAAATGGAAAGATGCCGGCAGAAGCCAGAGCTGCCCGAGAATTCGGGGTGGTTTTCCAGTCACCTAATTTATTACCCTGGCGAACGGTCCTACGTAACGTAACTCTTCCTCTTCAAGTAATGGGCGTCGACCGCCCGACACGAAACCAAACCGCACTTGAAATGCTCGAGTTAGTGGGTTTGGGGTCCTTCGCGAGACACCATCCCTGGCAATTGTCTGGCGGCATGCAACAGCGCGTCGCCATTGCTAGAGCCCTCTCAACTAACCCCAGTGTCCTCTTAATGGACGAACCCTTCGGTGCCTTGGACGAAATTACACGAGACCGGTTGAACCTCGAACTAATGAGAATCTGGGGTCAACTCTCGGCAACCATTTTATTCATCACACATAGCATCACTGAAGCAGTTTTTCTCTCTTCTCAAATTGCGGTCATGTCAAGTCGTCCTGGGCGAATCACGGAGTTGATCAACGTCGATCTTCCCTACCCCAGAAATGCCGAGACTCGCGATATGCCCGAATTTTACGAACTCGTAATCGAAGTTCGTCGCGCCTTGGTGGAAGCCAGCGCCATCACCTCATGACCAGTGAAGACGTCGCTGTCATAAAGGGCGCCAGCTCTGAAAGCAGTGGGAAGAACCTCCCTATCGGCGTCGTGCTTACCCCAACCATTTTCTTTGCTTCCTTTCTTACGATTTGGGAATTAGCTGTCAGGCTCGGCGATGTACAGGTCCTGATGCTGCCAGCCCCCTCGGTTATCTGGAGCATGTTCCTTGAGGATTTTGGTCTCCTTGTTGAACTTGCCGTCAACACAGGGATCGAAGCCGGCAAAGGTGTTTTGCTTGGGTCTTTAATTGCAATTGGCTTAGCCGGTCTTGTCCACGGAATTGGTTGGTTAAACCAAGGCCTTCTCAGCTACTCATCAACCGTAAAAGCTCTTCCCGTAGTCGCTCTGTACCCGGTAATGACAATTTTCTTCGGAGTCACCTCCAAAGCAGTGGTGGCGATGGTGGCGGTTGGCGTCGCTCCCATTATGTTCACTTTCGCTTCTAGGGGTTTCAGCGGTACCTCCGAACACGACGACCTCATGCGGTCCATCTCAGCAAACTGGCGAATACGAATGACCGCTCTGGTACTCCCTCGTGCCCTCCCCTACGTCATGGCCGGTCTGCGGACCGCAGTGCCATTGTCGATCATCATCTCCATCATCTCTGAGTACTTCGGCGGAAGTGTTTCGACCCTGGGCGCCTACATACGTCGCGAATCGACAATGCTGCATACGGTGCAGGTCTGGTCGGCGATTGTTATGGCCTGCTTGTTGGGCGTTCTTGTGTTCGTCGCAGTTTCTCTACTTGATCGTTATTTCTTGCGGTGGCATTCCTCGCGTCGAGAAACTTGATTAACTGTTTTCCTGAACCGCACCGGTTGCTTCGATTAGGTTGTGCTGACTAACTAATTTATAACTAACTGTTGGGAGGGGCCAACCTTGCGATCTTCAAGAATCAAATTCATAGCGCTCATTTTCGGGGCATTTTGTCTATTAGCGGCTGCTTGCGGGAGTTCAGATGATTCTGACTCCGGGGGCTCCGATGGAGCACCAGACAAAGTAAAGCTGACACTTCAATGGGTGACTCAAGCGCAATTCGCCGGATACCACGCTGCGTTAGATCAGGGATTTTATGCTGACGAAAACCTAGACGTCACAATCCAGCCAGGTGGACCAGATATAAACCCAATACAACTGTTGATCTCTGGTGACAGCGACATAGTGATCCAACCCTTTGGTGTTGTTTTAACCTCCCGCGAGGCAGGGGCAGATGTTGTGAGCATGGGCCAAGTATTTGAAAGAGGCGCTTACAGACTCGTTTATTTCGATGATTTGGACATTGGAGGCGTGCCAGATTGGGCCGGAAAGACTATTGGCCTTTGGGGTGGCTTTGAGCCCAAGGTTTCAGCAGCTTTCGGTAAATTTGGAATGAACGTCGATGCCGATGCGAATATTTTCAGCCAAGGCTGGGACATGGTCGCGTTCCTTGATGGCCAACTAGATCTGGCTTCGGCAATGACCTACAACGAGTATGCGCAAGCACTAGCAGGGAACGAAAGTGGCAGAGAGATACTCATGTGGGATCCAAACGAGGAAGGCACAGCCACCCTTGAAGACTCCCTAGTGACCACGGAATCGTGGCTAGCTGAGAACCCTGATATTGCAGAGAGGTTTATCCGAGCGACAGCACGTGGTTGGATCCACTGCAGGGACAACCCAGAAAGTTGTATTGACATCGTTCTAGCCAATGGACCAGCGCTTCCGCGTGACTTCCAGACGTGGCAAATGAACGAGGTCAACAAACTGCTCTGGCCTTCTACGAACGGATTGTTCAACCTGACTGACGGCATGTATCAGGAGACAGCGGACATCCTTTATAACTACGGGGTGATCGAGAACACCGCTTCGAAGGACTCGTTCGACATGTCTCACCGTGACCGGGCTCTACGGAGCGAAAAGATGCCTGAGGGTGATTTGTACGGGAACAACTTTAAGCCAATGGATCTCGATCCACGAGAGCTATTCGGGTAGGAGACAATTATGAGCTCTGTTGTGAGAGCCGCACTGATCCAAACAACAGGGCTACAGCCCTTAGAAGCAATGCTTGACCGGCAGACCTCCCTCTTACGGGAGGCTGCCGGGAAGGGCGCTCAAGTCGCCTGCCTGCAAGAACTCGCTACTGGGCCGTACTTCTGTCAGACAGAAAATCCAAAATGGTTTGATCTGGCCGAAGAGGTCCCGAACGGGCCAACTACCAGTGCAATGCAAGAACTGGCCCAGGAACTCAACATGGTGTTGGTTGTCCCGTTGTATGAGAAAGCCGACGGCTTTTATTACAACACAGCGGTAGTTATCGATTCTGACGGTTCCTTCCTAGGCAAATACCGGAAGAACCACATCCCTCATGGGCCTAATTTCCAAGAGAAGTACTACTTCAAACCTGGGAATTTGGGTTACCCGGTGTTCGACACCGCAGTTGGCAAGGTTGGTGTTTACATCTGTTACGACCGACACTTCCCAGAGGGTGCACGGGCATTGGGCCTCAACGGCGCAGAGTTAGTCTTCATCCCATCAGCCACCGCAGGTCGTTCAAGGAAATTGTGGTTCACTGAACAACGGGGCCACGCTATCGCCAACCTATATTACGTCGGAACCATCAACCGAGTTGGGGTCGAGTCCGAAGGGCCTAACGAGTTTTACGGGCATAGCTACTTCTGCGACCCCTATGGGGAAATAATTGCTGAAGCAGGTGAATCCGAAGAAGTTCTGATAGCAGATCTTGATCTCGGTGCGGTGCGTGAAACAAGAATTGATTTGCTCTTTTGGCGGGACCGTCGGCCTGACACTTATGACGCTTTAACTGCACCCTAGTGGTGCAGCACATTTGGGGGAATCCGTGCGTGCTTCCGAAGTTGTTGACCTATGTCGCGAATATTCGTTATTCGAGTGGGGAACTCAGGATGTAAATCCGCTAGCAATAGAGCGAGGTGAGGGCTGTTATCTGTACACGATAGATGGCCGTGAAATTCTTGACTTCAACTCAATAGCGATGAATGTGAATATTGGCCATGGAGATCAGCGAATTACTAGCGCCGTGTCCAAACAAATGGAAAAAATTTCGTTCGTATCACCGTTTATGGTCACCGAGGTGCGCGCTGAGGTAGCGAAGAAACTGGCTGAAATAACACCAGAGGGTCTCACGAAGTCTTTCTTCACCCTCGCGGGTTCTGACGCTAACGAAGCCGCTATTAGAACTGCCAGGTTGGTGACCGGGAGGAGAAAAATCCTCTCACGGTACCGGTCCTACCATGGTGCAACCCATCAGGTCTTAGCACTGGGGGGGGATCCGAGACGTGAGCCGGTGGAAGGTGGAATGGGTGACATCGTTCGAATCCCAGACCCATATCACTACAGATGCCCTTGGATTACCGACGAGAAAGAATTCTGCAAATTCAACTTGGATCAAATTAAGCAAATCATTCAGCTTGAAGGACCACACACCATCGCCGCCATCATTGTTGAACCTATAACTGGATCAAACGGCCTAATAATTCCTCCCGACGGATGGCTGTCAGGCCTTCGTGCTCTATGTGACCAAAACGGAATTCTTCTCATTTGCGACGAAGTAATGACCGGTTTCGGACGGACTGGTGATTGGTTCGCTAGCAACCACGATGGTGTGACCCCCGACATCATGACTGTTGCCAAGGGTATGACTTCCGGGTACCTGCCTTTAGGTGCATGTATCGTGAGCGACCAAATCGCCGAAGCAATCCATGACCGACCCCTAGGCTCGGGACTGACTTACCAGAGCCACCCAGTGGCGCTAGCCGCGGCAAATGCAACAATCCCCATTTATGAGACAGACAACCTCATTGAGCGGTCACAGGAGATGGGAAATTACCTACTCAACGGTTTGAACGAACTGGCGTCCCGCCACATTAGTGTTGGTGAAGTTCGAGGCAGTGGTCTATTCACAGCAATGGAACTGGTTTATGACCAAGAAAGCCGCCTTGAACTCTTCCCCCTGACAGGACCAACAGCTACGGCAGACCAAGAGATGAAGAAGCTTTTCGCTGACGAAGGTCTCGCATGTGTTCTTCGCGGCCCATATCTCTTCGCGAACCCTCCATTCGTGGTTGAAACCCACCAAATTGATTGGGCTCTTTCTATCTTTGACAGAGCCTTAGATATAGCAGATTCGGCGACGGCCTCAGCTGGAGCTCCCATTCCGTCGCACTCTCAATAAGGAGTAAACGTCAATGAAAACACTAATCAAAGGCGGAAAAGTTGTAACTGCAATCGAAACAATGAATGCAGATGTCATGATCGTGGATGAAAAGGTAGTAGGCCTTGTTGACTCTGATTCCGATGTAAGCCGTTCATTTTCTGAAGACGCTTTGGTAATTGATGCGACCGACAGGCTTGTAGTTCCTGGCGGAATAGACGTACACACTCATTTCGAGTCGGAGGGTCAAATAGCCCCAGTTCTGGATACCTTTGAAACCGGAACGCAAGCATCCGCTTTCGGGGGCACGACAACAATCATTGACTTCGCGTGGCGGGCAACCGGCGGCAGTCTTCTAGATGGTCTTGAGCACTATCACCAGATGGCCCAGGGCGACTGTGCGGTGGACTACGGCTTCCACATGATGGTGAACGAAGTAGACGACCAGACACCCAAAGAAATGGACATGCTTGTTGATGAAGGAATCACCAGCTTCAAGATGTTTATGGCATACCCCGGCCGTATGTATTCCACCGACGCTCAATTGTTGACTTGTTATCAAAAGGCCGGCGAAAACGGCTCACTTATTCAAATGCACGCAGAAAACGGTATAGCTATTGATGTTCTTAGAGATCAAGCGGTCGATAAAGGCCAGATTGACCCCGTCTATCACTCTCTAACAAGACCTGCCTTGTTAGAGGCTGAGGCAGTGCACCGTTCGGTGGTACTAGCCGAAATTGCCGGCTGTCCCCTTTACATCGTGCATCTTTCGTCAGCTAATGCTCTTCAAGAAGTAGTGGCGGCTAGGGACCGAGGGTTAAACGTCTTTGCTGAAACATGCCCACAATATTTATTTCTTGACCTCACTGACCTAGAAAGGCCGGACTTCGAAGGATCAAAGTACGTTTGTTCACCACCGCTTCGGCCAAGCGATCACCAAGCTGAGCTTTGGAGAGGACTTAAGACAAACGACCTCCAAGTCATTGCGACCGACCACTGCCCGTTTTGTTGGACCCAAAAAGAGCTTGGACGTGGGGACTTTCGAAACATCCCCAACGGAATTCCGGGTGTTGAACACCGCATGGAACTGATGTACCAGGGAGCGGTTGCCGAAGGCAGAGTTTCCCTTAACCGCTGGGTAGACATGTGTTCCCGTGCACCAGCGCAAATGTTTGGCTTGTACCCCCGCAAAGGCACTATTGCACCCGGGTCCGATGCCGACATAGTGCTATTTGACCCGGAGAGCCCCCATGTAATTTCTGCCGACACTCACCACATGAACGTCGACTATTCCTGTTACGAGGGTCACGAAGTGACCGGCAAAGTTGACACGGTCTTGTTGCGCGGACAAGTTGTAGTCGAAGGCACTGAGTATCTGGGACGAGCAGGCGATGGCCAATATTTGTCTCGTGACCTGTGTGATGGACTCATCTAATGGCTAATGGCGAAACGAACATGTTCTTAAGCTGAACGCGCCAAGAAAGTGAACTTGAGTTATGTCATCTCGAACTGAAGATAATCGTCTTCTTCGCGGTGCAGGCCAGTTCATGGAAAATATCGAATCTGATGATGCCGCCTATATCTCCTTTGTGCGCTCGACATCAGCGCGGGCAAAGATTACTTCTATCGACACCGGCGCAGCGCTGGAACAGCCCGGCGTGATCGCGGTGTTTACGGCGGCAGATGTCGATTTAGAGCCCTTTCCGTCTCCCATCCCTGCCAACAATCAACAAATGCTCCGCCCTTGGATAGCCGGCAAAGCTGTTCGCTATGTGGGAGAAATTGTCGCAATTGTTGTTTCGGATACCCTCAAACAAGGGATCGACGCAGGGGAGTTCGTTGTCGTTGAATACGACGACCTTTACCCAGTTGTCAGCCCAGAAGATGCTGTGACAGACGTTGTTCTGGTCGACGAAAAGGCATTAACCAATATTTCTCTCGAACTAACCACGGGTAGTGACGAGTCGCTCTTCGATGATTGCGAAGTCGTCGTAAAGCAGCGAATCGTCAATAACCGCGTGGCGCCCTGTCCGATCGAAAGCCGGGGCGCTATCTCGCGTTGGGACGGATCGTCACTGCAACAATGGTCGACAACACAAAGTGCGCATGCTGTGCGGGATGGTTTATGCCGTATTTTTGGATTAGCCCCGGAGAACGTGCGCGTCGTCGTCCCAGATGTTGGGGGTTCTTTCGGAGCTAAACGCGGATTGTCCCCGCCTGAAGTCCTGACCGCGTGGGTAGCCCAGAGAATTAAAGGTGCTGCTCGCTGGCACGAGAATCGAACCGAGGCCATGCTTGATCTCGGGCATGGTCGAGATCAAATTCAGTACGCAGAGCTCGGTGGTGACCAAGAAGGGAACCTGAAGGCATTTCGGGCGAGAGTGATCCAGAACGCTGGCGCCTACCCTGATGTTGGAAGTTTTTTACCTCGAATGCTGGGTGTTATGGGGGCTGGACCATATGCCATCGAAAATGTCGAGGTCACCAGTCAATCGGTTCTGACCAACACCCCGCCATTGCTTGCCTACCGTGGCGCGGGCCGGCCCGAGTCAACCACCATGATTGAACGAATGATCGACCTTTACAGCTACGAAATAGCTATCGATCCCGCAGAACTCCGACGGAAAAATCTCTTAACTGAAAGTGCACTCGGTATACCAACCGCAACGGGTGTGATCTATGACTCCGGTGATTATCCGGCTGCCCTTGAATCAATTTTGCAGGCCGTTGGATACAACAACCTTCGCGAGAAGCAGCAGGAACGACGAAGCGTTCAGCACTCAAACCAGCTAGGGATCGGGATCTCGTCATATGTCGAAATTACAAACCCAGGTGAAGAGGGTGAGTATGGGTGCGCCGAATTTCTCGACACGGGACGCCTTGTGATTAAGACCGGTTCCGTAGCCCAGGGACACAGCCATGCGACGGGCTACCGAGAACTTGTGAGCCGCAGGCTTGGTATTGATGCCCACCAGATCGATGTCGTGTATGGAGATACTGCTTTAGTTCCGCGAGGAACTGGCACCGGAGGGTCGAAATCTACTCAGATCGGTGGTTCGGCTTTACATCTGGCGTGTGAATCATTAATCGACCAAGGACGGGAACGTTCAGCAGAACTATTGGAAGCCAATATTGATGACGTCATCTTCGATGCCAAGTCCGCAGAATTCCGGGTAGTGGGTACACCTGCCATCGTGGTTACCTGGTCTGACTTGAATCAGTCAGAACTACTGAAAGGTGAAGCTGACTACGTTGCCAACGGCGCTACTTTTCCATTTGGGGCACACTTTTGTCTGGTCGAAGTTGATCTGGAGACAGGGGCGATAGAAATTCTTCGATACTTGGCTCTCGACGACTGCGGGCACACACTTTCCCACTCGATAGTAGAAGGCCAAGTACACGGTGGAGTAGTCCAAGGAATCGCTCAAGCATTGTTCGAAGAGTTCAAATACGACGAATACGGCAACCCGTTGACTACTAACTTCGCCGACTATTCCATTCCAGCCGCCGCAGATTTACCGCGAATCGAAAGAATCCACCAGGAAACACCGACTGATAGGAACCCTCTGGGCGTAAAAGGCATCGGCGAAGCACCAACAATCGGATCACCAGCAGCTGTCCAAAATGCTGTAATTGATGCAGTAGCCCATTTGGGCGTCCGCCACATTGACATGCCACTGACGCCTGATCGGGTTTGGAGCGCCATCCAAGAAGCAACAGATTGACTTAAGGAGAAACCAATGACTTTTCTTGACGAATGCATGGACTTCGCATCCGACGCTTGGTCAGCCTTCGAACATCATCCATGGATTGACGCACTTTTCGACAACCAGCTCGATGAAGATCGGTTCGAATACTGGTTGGCGCAAGATTTACCGTATCTGGGGCAACACATCACCGAGGTTGCGTATCCAAAGGTCCCACCCGGGAATCCCTTGGTCGAACTCGAACAGGAGTACTCGAGGCGCTCGGATGACGGTCGGGTCGAGTTGCAACTGCTAGACAAAGTGGGGCCATTTGGCAGCTCCAGATGGGCAGCGCGACCCCGTCGTGATGCTTTCCTCAACTTTTGGGTACGCACAATCCACGAAGGGTCTTTTGGCGACATATGCGCAGCGCTCTACGTTTGCTACTCCTTCGATCGGACTTTCGGGGAACGCTACGAGAGAGAACGACCGACGAACTTGCCCGACTTACAAAAACAATGGCTCGAACAATGGGTAGACCCTTTCTACGTAAAGCTGCGACTGGCCACTGAGCAAGGGCTCAACGAAGCAGGCGCTCATTCAACTCCTTACCAGCAGGACACGATGAAGTGGCTCTTTCTGCGGGGCATTCAATATCAAATTGGGACCTTTGATGCGGCCTGGGAACTATCGGATCCTTGGCCAGGAGAAAGTGGGCCGCAATCGGTCGTGTCAAACATCCCTGACGGATTGTCTAATTCTTAGAATTCGTCAACCCGACTTGGATGATAAAGGTTGGCTAAGACCAACTCAGAACCATTCGATCAAGTCCTATCAAATCTGATCCACTTCAGCTTCTGATCTGCCGGCAAGTAATTCGTAGCCGGGTCCTCGGTCAAAGAATTTTAAAGACCCGCGCTCTTTGGTCATGCCTTCCCGAAGGGTATGAGTTTGTTCCACATCAACTTCCCACGGCTCGGAGTCGTTAACAAAAACAACCCCATAGTCATTCTTTGCGGCCTGTTGGGAAACTTTCCCCTCGAGTACATCCAACTGAACTAGCGAAACATCTCTCTCAAGCGGATCACCCCAGCCGCCGCCGCCAGTTGTCTCCACACGAATGAGCGCCCCATAATCAACCGGCTCTCTATCGCACAAACCCTCCATAACTTGCTCGTCGTCGGCACCGGGGTTGATTGTAACTTTGAATGGCGCGCCTGCCTTGCCACCGTTTAGGCCCCAACAGGAAAGAATCGAGCGATCCGCAATCGACATAAACTTTGCATCGTCAGCAAGCACCCGAATTTCTTTTTGATAACCCAAGCCTCCCCGGTACTTGCCCGCACCTCCGGAATCTGCGGCTAAGCCGAGAGTTTCAATTCGAACAGGGAAGCGACCCTCGACAAACTCAGCTGGCAGATTCTTGGAATCAGGTACGACATGGATAGCGTCGCTACCGTCGGCGTAATAACGCCCTCCGGAGCCTCCGCCCAAAATCTCGCGACTGAAGAACCAACCACCGTCGCGGTCTACTCCTTCAATACCTGTGTATCGAATTGTTTCCTGATCGGCGGGCATCCGGCCGCCGGTTGCCTTCGCTAGCACTCCAGCAAGAACCCCCAGCAGCCGCAAAATAACAAATGTTCTGGCATTTGTGGGGGCTGGGAATACTGGTGTGACCAAGGTTCCGGGTGGGGGAAACTTAATCTCGAAGAGGGGGACAACCCCCTCGTTGACATCAAGTTCTGCCATTCGTTCAGGTGTGTCCGCAAGATTCCTGAGAATCGGCGCAAGCCATTTCTTGAGAAAGACCCCATCGGCGTAATCACCCGCATGATTAATGGGTCCCTTTGCTTGTGGGCTGGTTCCATTCAAATCGAGTATCAATTTCTCCGGCGTTTTGGTCAGGGTGATCCTTTGGCAATGAAGCTTCGGGGGATCAACCCCATCGTGTTCCGCATAGTCCTCCCACGTCCAAGTGCCCTCGGGGATCTTGGCGAGGATTTCTCTTCGGAACGTCTCCGTCGTGCGGTCAATTATGGCGTCGAAGCATGTCGTAACGAGATCCACTCCGTACCGTTCGAATAGTTCTGCCAAACGGTCTGCGCCCATCCTGCAGGCCGAACATTCGGCATCGAGATCCCCAGCCAAGCTCTCCGGGAGGCGTGAATTACGCGTCATTATTCTTAACGCAGCTTCATTGGCAATTCCCTGGTCATAGAGCTTGATAGGGGGCACCATCAAACCTTCTTCGAAGACCGACAAAGCATCACTGGGCATCGATCCCGGTACTTTCCCACCAATATCGTCGTGGTGGCCAAATGCTTGCACGAAGGCCACTACCTGCCCCTCAGCAAAAACCGGGACCGTGACGCAAAGGTCAGGAAGATGCCCAATGCCACCTTCGGAGAGATAAACATCATTGTGGAAGTAAATGTCGCCAGGTCGCATTGACTCAATAGGAAAGTCGCGAAGGACCGGATCAACTAATGCTGAGTATGACCGCCCCGTTAACTTCCGCATTCGCGCATCATGAATACCTGCGCGAAAGTCATGTTGGTCTCTGATCATCGGCGACCGAGCTGTTCGGCCAATTGCGTCTTCAACTTCGGCCTCTACCGAGGCCAACGTTCCTTCGACGATTTCAACAACGATCGGGTCAACTTCCTTCACTGGAGCCTCCTTTGGGCTTCGTCGGCTTGATAACCAGATTGCCTAAAGGATCAACTGTGGCATCAAAGGCTGGTGCTAGCGGGGTTGTAGAACCAAACTCCTCGATTATCGCTGGCCCCCGAATAGTGTCGCCTCTACCAAGCGTCGACCGATCGAAAATTGGCACGTTGTCCCAACCACCGAAATAAACGTCGCGCCGACCGGTTGCTTCAGCCCCCGTGCCAACATCAATCGTTTCGGGATTGGGTCGTTCAATGGGTCCAAACGAGGTAGCTCTTAAGTTCACCCATTCGACTACTACTTCAGGCCGGTCCCGATAACAGTATCCATACAGGCGCTCATGCTCATCATGGAAATTCCCTAAAACTTGAGGGATGAAGAATTCGTCAATTGGTCCGCTAGGTGCGCTTGTCTGAACTTCAAACGCCTGTCCTTCATATCTCAGGTCGACCCAACGAGCGAGGCGTTGATCTGCCTTCATGTATCCCTGATCTTCTAAAGCTGTTGCTGCACGTTGCTCAAGAACGGAGAAGGTTTCTTGAAGTATTTGTCCGGATAGCTCCCCATCGGTTTGGGCGATTGTTTGGACCTCGTCATGACGCAAATCCACTACTAAAAGTCCATACGCGCTCAGATTGCCCGGGTCAGGGGGGACAATGGCCGCCTCTAGGCCCAACAAGTCCACGAGTCGGCATGCTTGGAGTGGGCCTGACCCTCCAAAAGCGCATAAAGCGAAGTCTCGTATATCGAGTCCTTTTCGAACCGTCACCTGCCGTATTGCATTCGCTTGATTCCAAGCCGCGATTTCCAACACTCCAGAGGCACATTCTTCAAGAGTCAAACCGAGGTCGGCCGCTAATACCTCAAGCCCCTGGGATGCTTTTTCAGTGTTTAGCTGGATGCCCCCTCCAATCAAATTTGAAGGAATACGACCCAAAACCAAATGAGCGTCAGTTACAGCCGGTAATTCACCTCCTGTGTCGTAACACAACGGGCCGGGCGCTGCTCCGGCAGATTGTGGACCTACCTTGAGACCACCCTCGGGGCTAACCCAAGCTATCGACCCTCCACCGGTACCGACCGTGACAATATCAATCATCGGAACTTTCATGGGATGGCGTCCGATCGAGCCTTCGGTGGTCAGTGCGGGTTCGGCTCCTTGGACGACAGTGACATCTGTTGAGGTACCTCCACCATCAAGCGCCAGTACTTGTTCGAATCCCGCGTGGCGCGCGACTTCTGCGGCGCCTAACGCTCCAGCAGCGGGGCCAGACAACACCGTTGTAATCGGCTGATCTCCGACAGCGTCAGAGGAAATAATCCCTCCGTTACTTTTCATCACGTAGAACGCCGGGGGTTCAGAATCGCCAATGAGTTCGAGCCGGTCACTAATGCTTGAGATGTATTGAACCACTCGGTCTTTTACGAACGCGTCGACGAGAGTGGTCACCGATCTTTCGTATTCGCGATACTCACGAAGAACACGCGAACTAATCGAAACAGTGGCTTCGGGAAAGACTTGGGAAATGATCTCCGCCACTCGTTCTTCATGAGAAGAGTTGAGATAGGAATGGAGCAAACACACTCCGATTGAGTGAACCCCACTGTCCCGCAAGAAACTTGCCGCAGCTATCACACTCTGTTCGTCAAGTTCCTCAACTACTTGTCCTCGAGCGTCAAGACGTTCCGACACTTCCTGAACAAGGTGCAGTGGGACGATTCTGTCCGGTTTTACCCAGAAGTATGAGTTGCCATAGCCATCCGGGACACTTTGTCGAGCAATTTCTAAGACGTGCCGAAAACCTTGAGTCGTGATGAGACCCAACCCACTCATATCATCTTCGAGCAATGCGTTGGTCGCAACTGTCGTGCCGTGGCTGACAGTCGAAACTTCATCGGACACAAGAGTCGCTTGGTCAAGTATCAATCGGATGCCTTCTACAAAGGCTTCCGCCGGGTTCGACGGGACTGATGGTGTCTTAGTTGCGTGGAGCTCCCCCGTCGCCTCATCGAACGCGACAACGTCCGTGAAAGTTCCGCCTGTATCGATACCAATTCGGACTGTCATGTGCTCTCACCTGACTCTGCTACTACCGCTAGGGCCTGTTCAAAACAGGACATCGGAGGCTCCACGAGGCCTGCTCCAACTTGGCCTATTCCAGCTTCTTTGCCCGCCATACCAGTATTCACAGCGGGGAGAATCTGAGTAGACACTACTTTCGCGACATCAATGCCAGTCGGCGTGCCACGAAAGTCCAAAGACGCAATTTGTAGGTGCGGATTCTCTGCGAGCGTAATCTCATACATTTGATGAGTTTTTTGGTGCGCTAATTCCACGGATCCTCCTACAAATCGGACGATAGCCGGAGCACAGACCATTGCGAAGCCGCCAATCCCGTATGTTTCCATAATGGTTGAGTCACCAATATCGGGATTGATGTCTTTATTGGAAAACCCTGGGAACAAGATTCCTTCGGGCGTGTTTGCTGGGGCTGTGAACCATTGATCTCCGGCTCCACTGACTTGAATTCCAAACTCGGTTCCATTGCGAGCCATGGCCACCACCATCGTTGAACCCGGTATGTTCCGAGCAGCGTCTGCTGATGCTTTGGCGGCGGGCATCACCATATTCAATACAAAGTGTTCGTTTCCGTTTATGAATTCAAAAACCTGCGAAATTTCCGCACTGCTAACGTCGCACTGCGCAATCGAGGCTGACATTTCACGGAGAAACAAGGCTGACCCCGCACGGTTTCGGTTGTGGCCTTCATCTCCCATTTGGAGGGACTGAGCAAGTAACGCCCGGACATCAAAGGGGCCATGTCGGGCAAACGCTTCCGAAAGGATCGGAGCGAGCTGTGAATTAATCCACCGAAGGCGGTCAATTACCTCAGGCGAATATGCACCCATTCGCAGAACCTTGCCGAGTCCTTCGTTGAGGTTCGAGTAGGCGACTTGCTGATTTACTTCGTCTCGCACTTCATATAGCGACATTGAGGCACTAATGACGCCTGCCATGGGTCCTACTGCACCCCGACTATGGCACGGCAAGAGCTCGATCTCATTTGCTTCACAAAGTCGCCAGGCTTCGTCGGCATCGGCAGCTTCGCCTTCTAGCAGAAGCGCTCCGACCAGAGCACCTCTTAGTGGCCCGGACGCGTTCTGCCACGAAATCGGAGGACCGGAGTGCAGGAACTGTCGCCTTTCCAGGCCCAGCGCCTGGTGGGCTGTCGTCACACCAACTACTTCCGGGCGTGCTTCGATCATCGCTTGAACTGCTTGTTGGTTTGCATTGATTCTTCGCTGATCAGCAGCGATCCGTGACAAAGAAAGCGCCAGTCCTTCGCGCGGAGGTTGCCAAGTTGCGTCTGCAATCGAAATTCCTTGATCCCGTATGGCATCTGACAGAAGTTGAATCCCTACTGCAGAAATTTTCGGGTTTCGAAGCAGTCCTGCGCCATCTTGTTCCATCATCGAATTACTGCTGCCCTAGTCGCACTTGCATTGGACAAATGAACTTCAGCCCCAGCCTGGGTCAGCTGGTTCACTTGTGAATCAAAATTTTGTGGGTCACCGTTGGTCCCAATCAGGGAAACAAAAATAGGAACTGAAATATCACCGAGAGCGTTTTGTAATTCAGCTGCTGGATCTGGTGAAGCACCATGACCGAGTACTACATCGAGTAACACCGTTCCTACAGTTTCATCTCTGCTCACTTCTGCTAGCCGCTCCAACCGAAGGGTGTTGTCAATCATTGGGTGCGGCCTTCCGACTGTGTATTCGTCAGCACCAAGATCCACAATTTCAGCTTCGCAGCCCGAAGCCTGCGCAATTGCTTGAGCTTCGACAGCTAACGTACCGCCGCTGAATAGTCCAACTAGGCGACCACTTCCATTTGGCCGCTCAATGGCCGATCCCCACACCGGTAGGGCCGGAAGCTCAAAATTCGCGATTTCGAGGAGTTGGGCAATCCCATCGGTGAGGTCTCCTGTCGGGACCCACACGACTGGCGTCGAAAGTTTCGATGCAGCATCTTCTAAGAGCTCCCGAGTTGAGGGGCCTACCTCCTTGGCGACGATGCCAATGACTTCCACAGTCGGGTCATCTTCCAGCATGGCCAGTGCCGTGTGGGCTGAGATACCACCAATCTCATCCGTGAGGTCTCTCCCTCCAAGTCCCAAAACGTGGCGAACTCCCACCCCGGCATGGTCACACAATGCGAGTACTTGCTGCGCGCCGGTGCCCGATGCGGAAATGAGACCTATTGGACCTGCAGGTATCACATTTGCAAAACCCAGACCGACACCGTCAAGAATCACTGTCCCACAGTCCGGGCCCATAACGAGCAGCCCCAGATCTGTGGCTTGTTTTTTGAGGCTTAGCTCATTTTTGATAGATACGTTGTCGCTAAAGATCACCGGGTGCGCCCCTGCCTCAATCGCTTCGACGGCCTGATACGCGGCGTACTCGCCCGGAACTGAAATTAGGGCAACGTCCGATTGCAAATCTGTGACTAAACGCCCAAGCGATCTTGGTCGATGATTCAGAGTCTCATGCGCGACAGTGGACTCCTGCGATCGATTTAACAGGTCGTCAATTAATTGTAAACAACGAGAGATGGCTTCTTCTTCAGCTCTAAATGCTATGAGCAGCTCGCTGCCCGACCCTTCAGGAATTTCATAGCCAGCTGTCCTAGCTAGCTCCATATTTAAGGTCGTTGCCATAGCGACTATGGGGTCGCTGATCCCGTTGTCTTGTGACAGTGTTCTGGTCAGCAGCATGAGTGCTACTGAATCCCGATAAAGACCTGAGCGGAGTTCTACGTGGTCAATCACACTGGGCCACTTTTGAACGCCTCGTTCAAGGCTTGACGAACACCCTCCATCACGTATCCGCCCGAAGTAGCTCCAAAATTGGAGAGTGAATGGATCGCCCGGCCAAGATCTCCAAAACCGGCCAGTGTCTCCATCAAATGGAGCACTGGGCGTGCAGCCTGACCTCGAGACGCGTACCGAAGCAATTCGAAGGAGTACGCGGTCGTCGCATCTTTTCGGCAAAGTGCATACAAATCCTTAGAGAGGCCCGGGCTTCCTAGGGCATGAAATGTGATCAGCATCCCTAAAACGACGTCATCACCCGCAGGTGTCAGACCTGGGCCCCATCCAACGCAAGCCTCAGGTCGCGATGGAAGTTTAGGGAACTGGGTCAGAGACAAAAATTGGTCCACCAACTTCTGGTCAAATTTCGATATCGGACAGGTGGGGTTCCACCACCTCCGGGCCACTATTGGCAGTTCCACTTCAGATTCGGCAACAACCCCATTGGGGAACTGATGACCATCACGAGGTTCGCGGATCACAATGGTGTCGGGAGAAGCATCTCGCAACACCAGACTCGCTGCAGCTACATCAGTCATCAAATAACTCCACAAGCGCTGCGACCGGACCGCCGCCTGGGGGGCCCTGATGGAGCGCGGCAACCGACACAAAGACAGCTGGGTCTTCTACGGCAGCTGCTATAACTCCTCCAACAGCAGCCTTTATTTGCCGATGATGATGGACGTCGGAATCATTGAGCATTACTTGTCGATAGCCGCGAAGCATCCCTCGAGGATCAGCTTCGGCCTTAGCAAAAATTTGGACGATGTTACCGGGGGGATCCTTCGGTAGAGAGTTCCCGGAAACGGGAAGCCCTGCGTTACGGATCGCTTCATAAACACCCCCGGAGTCAATCGCGTCTTTCATTACTGAGTGACCGACTCGAAATCTTCCGCCAGCCCCAGCGGCGTTTCCGACGACCACAATTTGACCACAGTCCAATTCAACTCCAGATGAGCAGGACGCCACCGTGCAGTACAAGTCAAGATCGTGTCCAATCTGCTCAGCTTCGGGCATATCTATTTCACCGAGGGCAACCGCTATTCCAAGTGCCGCCGTCCCATTAGAAATAGCCATCGATTCCAAAGGCTCATGGGTAAATACTGTCTTGTCGCGACGGGCAGCATCATTTATCGATTCCATGGTTAAGAGAGGAGTCTTAGTCTGAACAAAATGGACATCGTCGGGATTCGAGATACCTGCTCGGTCCATCGCAACGCGTACACCATCAGCGATCACATTGACCATCGTCGGTCTGCCTATGTCCTCAGGCTGTATCGGAGCACTCATCGAAATCCCGACTGAAAGTCGAGGAGGGCCATCGCCCTCTTGGGTTATCCCATCTTGGGTGAAAATTACGGCGTTGGGGCAAAGCACACCATCAGTCCCTCCAGACCACGCCATCGGGATTTGCTCAATTTCTGAAGTTGTCCGACTACCTGAGCTCAGAAGCGTTGAGCGAAAAGCTTGGTCTGCCAAAATTCTGGTGTAATCATTAACTCCCCCGTTGCCTTCTGTTTTCCCGACAACAGCAATCACATGATCGGGGTTAATTTGCCCAGCCGATATCAGGGTTTCAAGACCACTCGAATCTGAAACCCCTCCGAGTAGCACCTTGTGAGCAGCGAACGGCATGCTACGCACCTTCCTCTCAAAGTAGGTTCCTTATTCCGTCCGGCATCTTAATTTGAGCACTACTAGTGCGCTCAAGTTTTCAAATTTCTCACAACGAATCGGGAACTACCCGACAAGCAACCTCAACTGTCGCCCAGATTCCTAAATCCGTACTTGATTATTCAGACACTTCCGCATCCCTTAAGCGCATTTCGTGGAGTTCGGAGGGGAATAACGGCATGTGGTTGATTTGAAATCCTTCGGCATCTTCGACCGCCGCCGCGATGACCGCAGAAACTGGGATCACGCCAGCCTCCCCCGCCCCCTTTATCCCCAGCGGATTCAAGGGACTGGGAGTCTCCAAATGATCGATTTCGACTTCAGGAATCTCAGTGCAATAGGGCATCAGAAAGTCCATAAAGGACGCGTTCTGAAGATTCCCATCTTCGTCATAAGCCATCTTTTCATAGAGAGCTCCCGCTATCCCTTGCGCAACCCCACCATGGATTTGGCCTTCGACGATTAGCGGGTTAATCAATCGCCCACAATCATGAACTACGCAGTAGCGCAGGATCTCTACTTCTGAGGTAGCGGTATCTACCTCAACTTCTACGGCATGAGCCCCGCTTGCAAAGGTGGCCCGGATTGGGGAATACCAACCAGTCGCTTCGAGACCGGGATCTTCTCCCGGCTTAATAGGTGGTTCGTCTGGGTCCCCCGCACCTGCGAATTGGGTCGCTGCTCGCGCCGCTTCGCTAAACGAGTACCGGAGAGGGTTCGCCAACACCGCTACTTGAGCGAGAGGTATGCCTCGAGCTGGCGTTCCTTTGACCTGCACTTGAGCATCAACAATCTCGAGGTCGTCAGGATTCGCTTCAAGTGCATCTGCTGCTATCTGGATCGCTTTCTCTTTCACCAGCCGCGCTGCTTCAGCAACAGCGTTACCGCTCATTACCGCAGCTCGCGAGGCAAAAGTGCCCACCGCGTATTGAAAACGTCGAGTGTCCCCGGTAACCACTTCGACATCTTCAAAGGGAACGCCCAATTCGTCAGAGACAATCTGCGCAAAAACAGTGTGGTGACCCTGGCCGCTTGAGGCAAGTCCGGTAGATACTTGAACCTTCCCCCCGGTCTCTACCCGAACATGGCCTCCTTCGTAAGGGCCGAGTCCGGTGCCTTCGACGTAACACGCCACACCAATCCCGCGCCGCCGACCCGGCGGTGTTTGGGAACGTCGTTCAGGGAAATCGTCCCAGTCAATCATTGCCAAAACTTTCTCTAAAAGTTCCGGATAATTACCTGAGTCGTAGATGGCTGGACGACCGTCTTGGAAGATCATGCCCAAGTCATAGGGAAATTCGTCGGGTTGTATGAAGTTACGTCTCCTCAACTCCGCGCGATCAATCTCCAGAAATGCTGCGATCCGGTCGATAGTTCGCTCCATCGAGAACACTGCGTGAGGACGGGCAGCCCCTCGATAAGGGGTTACCTGAACCGTGTTCGTATAAACACTTCTGAACCGAACTCGGTAGTTCGGCAGCTTGTAAGGTCCCGGTAATTGAGTGGCTGTGATCAGTGGGGCGATCATCCCATAAGGGGTGTAGGCACCATTGTCGTGGACAAAGTCCACATCTAACCCCAGAATTCGTCCTTCTTCATCAAACCCAACCTTGATCTGGTGCCGCTGAGCTCTTTCATGCGACGAGGAGATGAAATGCTCAACGCGGTCTTCTGTGAACTTAACTGGGCACTCGTATTCGATTGCCCCCCATGCGGTAAGGATGTCTTCGGGCCAAGGATGAATCACTTTTGTGCCGAAGCCTCCACCCACATCAATTGCAAACACGTCAACTTGCTCATCCGGAATCTCGAGAATATTTGCTACGGCAAAGCGGACACTCGTTGGGGTCTGGGTGGCATTTTGAATACGTAATTTGCGACTGTGTCGATCCCATGTCGCATGACTTGCTCTGCCCTCTAAGGAACTGCCCATGCTCCGTTCCATGTCGAGAGCTAGTTCAAGTACATGCGGAGCTTCGGCCAATGCCTGATCCACGTCCCCGACGTGCTCAGCGTGGTCAGCTGCAACATTTCCTGGTACATCGTCGTGAACTAAATCTGTGCCAAGAGCCGCGTCAATCCCAACAACTGCCTCTCCCGGCTCATATTCGACAATCACTCGTTCCGCTGCATCTTCGCCCACGTAGCGATCTGTTGCGAAGATCGCCACTACCGCCTCACCTACATAGCGAACATGTTCCTTAGCGAGGATGTATTGCGTTCTGGGAGCTACCAGCGATGGGTGAGGGATCAACAGAGGTAGTGGTTCAACCAGACGGCCAGGTAAATCGCTGTAGGTCAGAACAGCCCGGACACCTTCAACTTCCCATGCTTCTGAAATATCAATGGAAAGTATTCGCGCATTGGCATACGGGGATCTAATCATGGTTAACGAAAGACCTGCTGATCCCGCATCATCTGTAAACGAACCGCGGCCTCTTATCAGCCGCTCATCCTCGGTGCGGCGAATCGCTTTACCAAAGCTCTGTGGCGTCATGTCTTGTCCGACCTAGAAATCTCAGCGGCATATCTGACTGCAGTACGTATATTTTGGTAGCCAGTGCATCGACACAAATTGCCTGCGATGGCCTCGGTGATCTCTTCCTCGGTGGGGTCATCATTTTGCTCAATCAATGCACACGCCGTCATGAGGAAGCCCGGTGTACAAAATCCGCACTGCAGACCGTGGCATTCTTTAAAAGCTTCCTGAACAGGGTGCAGTTCGCCGTCGTCAGCAGCTAACCCTTCGACTGTTCGAATTTCCCTATCTTGAACCGCAATCGCGAAAGTCAGGCAGGAACGAACCGGGGCACCGTCAACAAGTACCGTGCAACAACCACAAACACCGTGCTCACATCCCACATGTGTCCCGGTCAAACCTAATTCACCTCTTAGTGCATCTGACAAAAGCCTTCGCGCGGGAGCAGTGATTTGCTGTGTTTCGCCATTTACTTTCAGCCTGATTTCGTAAGATTCTTCGGCGTTCATGTGCATGCTTCCAACGATGCCCAACCCATCTCAGCGGCCAAGTGCCGCCGATAATCAGCAGATGCCTGAAGGTCACCGTGGGGTTCCAATTGGGAACTCAAAAAATTGTAAACCTCGCTGTGCCCAACATCTTCGATTCTGTTACCTCTCAACAAATCATCAAAACTAACCAAGGTTGGTACGGGGCCGACCGAAAGAAAGGCTGCTCGCGCAGAGCGGACTTGGTCATTACTGTCATATTCGACAACGCTCACAGCCCCAGCCACGGCGTAATCGCCGTGTCTTCTAGCTACTTCGCGGAAGGAACTAACCGTCCGTGGGCCTAGTTTCGGGAAAATTGCTGAGATAAGGAGCTCATCTTCTCTTAGTGATGATTGCAGTGGGCCTTCGAACAAGTCTGTGGCTTCAATGGTCCGACCGCCGGATACTGAAGCTGTCTGGACTTTCCCATTAAGAACGCTGATCACAGCTGTCATCTCTCCTGCAGGATCAGCATGCGCTAAAGATCCACACAGGGTGCCACGATTTCGAATTACTTCGTGAGCGATGAGCTTCTCAGCCTCCGCAAGGAGGGGTAGCTCGGACCCAACTTGTTCGCTTTGAAGCACTTGGCTGTGAGTGACGGAGGCACCAATTTCTACTTCACTTTCGTTTGCTTTGATTTTGCCGAGTTCGGCGAGACCGGAAATATCTATTAGATGCGTTGGGGTCGCGAGCCGGAAGTTCATAAGGGGTATGAGGCTTTGACCCCCAGCAAGTACCTTGGCATCCTCAAGTTCAGAGAGAAGCTGTACAGCCTCCTCTACCGAAGCAACAGGGTGATAACTAAACGGCGATGGCTTCACAACTCTGAGCCCTTAATTTCATCAATTAATCGTTGCACGGTCGTTTCGATTGGTGTCAATTCTCCTACTAAAGCACGAAGCTGCGCCGTCGAACCTTGCAAACCATATTGGTCCATATAGTCGAACATCATCAATATTTCGTTAGGAGTGTTCGCCAGTGCCGGTCTTTCATGAGCTTTGACCACATCCCCTGTTAGTGAGGTCAACATATCGGCAATCTCCTGGTGACTGATCGAGCCAACTCCGCAAAGGTCCCAACCGGAACCTGCTTCTATCTCCCCACCAAGAAGCACGTTCGCTGCTCGACCTACATCCACAAGATCAACCATTGCTGTTTGAGCGTGAACTGAATATGGCAATACAAGTTCCCCGTTCGCCAGTGCGGATTCAATATACGGCTTCAAATTTTGGACATAAGGAGCGGATCTAACAAATGAGACACTGAGAGATTTAGCTTCTAGCAATATTTCTTCGACTAGTAATTTTCTCCAATGGTGCGGCATTTTCTGCGTCTGCGGATGCAAAACCGAGTGGTAGACCAGGTGTTCTAATTCTCTCGCTTGGGAAGCCACTGCAGTACCAATTTCGACTTCTCTTTCATGGAAGTTAGGGCAAATGTGATATGCGGAATGCGCGTCTTTAAACAACTCTCGTAACGTCAGATTTTCAGTCATATCCCCAACAACAACATCGCAACCCAAGGCCTCCAAGTTCTGCGCTTGTTGTTTGTTGCGCGCCAATGCTCGAATGTTCCACGCTTCACCGCAAGCCCGTATAACAGCTTGCCCGGTTTTACCTTGGGCTCCGGTAACTGCGAGCGTCGGCATCGCATCGATAGTAGCCTTTATGAGCGAGGCGGGTTACTTGGTGTGGGCCAGTGAACACTAATGACGAATCCCATCGACGCGTAGTGGTTGCACTAGGTGGAAACGCGATTGCGCCCAGCGACGGGGACTACAGCGCAGCGGAACAGACAGCCAATATGGCGCACGCCGCTAAGAGCATCGTCGATCTCATTTCAAACGGGTACGAACCTGTAATTACTCACGGGAACGGTCCCCAAGTTGGCAACTTGCTTCTGAAAAATGAGCTTTCAGCGAGCTTCGTGCCTGCTATGCCGCTTGATTGGTGTGTCGCTCAAACACAAGCCACAATTGGGTTCACTCTGGTAACCGAAATTGAATCGGAACTACAACGAAGGTCATTGTCCCGGCAGGTTACGAGTGTCATAACTCGTGTAGAAGTAAGTCCTGAAGACCCAAGTTTCAATTCACCTGTTAAACCAATAGGACGGCCACGCGACGACGGAACACAGCGCTTGGTCCCTTCTCCTCCCCCAATCGAAATACTTGACATTCCGGTTATCGAATCGCTCCTCAACTTAGGTGTGGTCGTGGTGGCTTGCGGTGGGGGCGGGATCCCAATGGTCAGAGAAGACAGCACCCTCAGAGGAGTGGAAGCTGTAGTGGACAAAGATTTATGCACAGCATTGTTGGCTGAGCAGATTGCGGCCAAACGCATGGTGATTGTGACAGATGTTGACGGCATCAAGACTAATTACAAAACCGATACTGAAGAGCTAGTTCGTTCTATCAGCACTCAAGACCTCAGGGCGCGATTGCAAAATGGTGAGTTTCCAGCGGGTTCAATGGCACCAAAGATCCTCTCGGTTCTGCAATTTATTGATGCAACAGGCGGAACAGCTGCGATCGGCTCTTTGAACGACTTGACTGCCGTAGTGCACGGTAAAGCCGGTACCCAAGTCCATCCAAATAAATAGCCGACACTACGGCCCCAGCCTCGTTCACGTCTTTCGCCGGCTACCCGAAAACTTTCTCATCCCTTCGGTAAGCCACCCAGACGCTGAAATCAAAGAATTCTGTTGAGCACCCACGACAAGGGCGTCCGCGAGCGATGTGTTTCTTGCCACATGGTGGATTTCCTTCGCCGCCCTCACCGCTAGCGGGTTAAGCCTGGTTAAGTGAGAAACGAAATCATTTACAACTTCAGACAACCGATCATGGTCTTCGACCAACCGATTGATGAGACCCATCTCATATAGCCGTCTTGCCGAAATAGGCTCCCCTAGCAGCGCCCACTCCAGGGCAAGCCTAGGAGCGACAAGTTTTGCCAACAAAGGGGTGTTGATTGCCGCAGGGAACCCATTTCGCATTTCAAACGCTCCGAACACGGCCTTAGCATCTGAGATCACAAAATCGCAGCCCATGGCAAGTGTGAAACCTCCCGCCACAGCGTGGCCCTCTACTACCGCTAGTGACGGTTTTGGGAATTGTCGTAATTGTTGGAAAATCTGTTCCCACTCCCCTTCGCGTGTCAATACCGCTTCCAAAGTCGGATCGACTTCTTCGCTGAGATCGCGGCCCGTGCAGAAGGTGCCGTTCGCACCAGTAATAATGAGGCAATGGCAGCCCTCATTTAAGGCTGCATCAGAGATTGCGGAACTGAGGTCAGTGATCATGCTGGCGTTAAACGCGTTTTTCACCTCAGGGGCATCCAAGATCGCGCTCACTACTGCCCCATCAGCCTCTATACGAATCATGTAACAGCCCTCCAAAAATTCCAACCGTGGTGAAATATTATTGGTGTCTTATCTCACACATCTAAAAATTCAATTAAACCCTTCAGGCAATGTCTGGACTCGGTTACCCACCGGGACCCGAACTAGAGGATTGCTCTAGCGGCCGCCCAGATATAGGCGACGAGAACGATCAAAAATACATACCGCCATGTTCGCTTAGTCATGACGTTAAAACTAAGTGTTGATAGCTCTGACCCCAACACATCCAGCGCTCAACCGCTAATGGGTTAGATATGTCTGGGCACGATATTGCGTTATTGCTAAATCTGTGCTCGACACCACACAGCAGATCAGCTACCAGAGGCAACTACATTCAACGGTGGCCTCCAGTGCCTTCCATCGGAACGGCGTTGGCTCTGATGCTGCGCCACACCCTGTGCATCGCAGTACAAAATCACCATTCACCTTGCTCATCGTTACTGGTTGCTCACCGGTAGACAACCTTGCTTCTTTTTTCGGAGAAACTTTTTGCCGCATTATTTCGGGCAGTTCTAAAACATCAAAATCGAGATACAAGGGGTCTGGTGTTGGAGACGGAGGGTTATCCCACACTTCTCTATGAGCATCGGTTTCTTCTGACCAACCCAAAAAACTCAACCATGCGTATTGGTCTACGGGATCAAGATTGTCTGGGATCTCCTGGATCGAACCCATGGGACCAATTTTCTCCGGAACAACTGGTTCTTCCGGGCCGGAATATTTGAGGAACGAGACGAGTTCGCGTTGTTCACCTATTCCGAATATCCGAGCTGACTCACTAATGTCCTCTATTTCTTCCATGAACCCGTCGCGTTCAGATGCTGTTGGGTCCTCCAAGGTGTCACTCGCGTAAAGCACAACAAACCGCGCTCCGACACCACGTTGCTTTAGTCGCAGAATCCTTCCCATCCGTTGAATCATTTGTCTTCGCGTTCGGCTTGCATTCACGACGACACCAAGATTGGCGTCGGGAACATCGATACCTTCATCAAGAACCCGAGGTGCCGCTACTGCGTCTAACTTTCCGTCGCGAAGGTCATTCAAGATTGTTTCCCGTTCTAATCGGGCGGTGTCCCCGGTAATAATTTCAATTCCTAACAGTGGATCTAACCGGTTAATGGCATGGTTCGCTGCCTTAACTGTCTGAGTGAAAATGAGTGCGCCTGACGCCTCGAGGATCACCGGCGCGAAGTTGGATAAGACTTCATATTTTGAACGACTTGTAGCAACTATCTCGCGACGTTTTGAAAATGAATCAAGATAGGTAGTTGCGGCTTTCCCATTAGGTCCAGCATCATTTTCTGACAAATAGCTGACTGCCGCTAGGAAAGCTCCGAAAGGCTCTTGAGGCATGTCGGGAATCGCTCGCAATGTTTGTCGAGCGGCGACTAAGGCGGCCTCCATTAGGTCGTATTCGTCTCGTTCTTCCTTGGCTAAGGGTACTGCTACAAACGCGACTCTCGGTTGGGCACATACCCCGTCGGCGATGGCCTGGCCAAAATCGTATTTGTAGCAAACTCCCCCGAAATAAGGGACAAGAGTTTTCTCAACAGCGTCATCTGATCGTTCTAGTGTGGCTGTTAATCCCAAGCGTTCTTCATATTCATGAATGAGTGATTTACGTAGGGTCGCTCCCCCAAACCCATGGCATTCATCAGCAATCAAAAGACCTCCAAGGTCTCCTGGTGGCAACGGCTTTTTGGCGCTAGCGGAGTGTCGAGTTGTCACCAACACGTCACAGTCGTCAGCCCTGTCACTGAAACTGTCTCCTAACCGTCCAATGACGCATTGGGGCAAAGCTTTTTTAAGACTTTCAGACCATTGCTCCATCAGGACACGACTAGGAACCACGACCAGCACGAAGAGACCACGTCTGTGGGCATCAGCCGCTGCCTGCATGGCAACATTTGTTTTCCCGGCCCCGGTGACGGCTTCAATGATTCCGCGCCGTCCACATCTCAACCAGCTTGCTAACGCCAGGAGTTGCCATTTGTAGAGGAAATGTTGCGACTTGTTCATAGACCGATCCGTTGAAAGACGCTAAGGCCCAGTGCCTGTAATTCCACGTCATAAGATGAGGTTCCTCTATTCGGAACTTCCGAAATTGAATGACCCCACCAACTATGGACTTCCTGGCTAGCGGCAAGCCAACCCAATTCCGTAATCACCCACCTAAAAACTTCACGGATCACCATTGACCACTACTGAGACCAAACCTCTATTTCGAGGAGT
>Ga0315326_10000162_pt1 | contig 30085 bp, 43 predicted proteins | sample M180m32315metaG_FD_203457 | JGI IMG/M metagenome (GOLD analysis project Ga0315326, IMG submission 203457) | Ammonia-oxidizing marine archaeal communities from Monterey Bay, California, United States - M1 80m 32315 | ecosystem: Environmental > Aquatic > Marine > Coastal | place: USA: California... | reverse complement strand
ACTAAAGCTATTACTGATCAAAACCGTCAGGAAATAGAAACTCTAAGAGCTAGATTATCTCGTAGAATAAGCAATGCTACAAGACAGAGAACAGAAGCTAGGTTAGCAGAGTTAGGAGGGCTAGATGCAAATGATAGAGTTGATGCGCATGAGGCTAGTAAAGAAGAACGAACTGTTCCACAACTTGCAAAAGATTGGTGGAGAGGTATACCAGGTTTATGGAGAGGTTTAACTAGACAAGCAACAGATAATATGGGTGGAATACAAGAAAGCTCTACTACAGCTAGAGTTCTTGCTGAATCTGTTGGTGGTAATTTACAAAGATCTACATCAGGTCAGTCCTATGAAAATAGAAAACATAATTTAATTTCTGAAATAAGACATAAGCTTGGAGATGTGTCATCACTTCTTGCTGCGTTTGGAAGAAACGATAAACGTAAATCTAGATTAGAATTTAGTGAACAATACTATACAGCGTTTGAAGCAGCTAGAGAAGCAGCAGCTAGAGAAAATAGAGAAATAAATTGGGATATTGATTTACCTACAGAGTTAAGATCACAAGCTCGTGCGTTTAGAAATTTTCATAGAAAGCTAATAGAAACAGGTAATGACTTACATGAAATGCAATCTAAACATAATTCAGAATTAGGTTATGTTCAAGATTACTTATCAAGATATAAGTCTTTAGATAAATTAGCTATAGAAAATAATAGAGCTGCATTTGAGCATGAGTTAACAAAGATAGAAAACGAAAATGGCGAAACAATAATAACTCCTGAAGCTGCTACTAAACTCACCGATGCTATATTACAGATAGATGGTGCTGATATACCTTCTAATTTTCAAGTTGGTGGAGGATTTTCTGTTACTGATAGAACTACATTTAGACCTCAATCGCATAGAGGAAGAACATTAAACCTTTCTGATAGAGCAGAGTTTCAACAGTTTATGGAAAGAGATGTATTCACTAATATATCTAATGCAGCTAAATCTGCTATAAGATATACAGTATTAGAAGAATATGTTGGTAGTAATAATGAAAAACTTAATTACAATTTAAATAAAATAGAAGAAGAGCTTGTAGCTTCAGGTAATTATAATGCTGATCAAGCAAGAAAAAGAGTTAACAAGCTTGCTTTTGATTTAAAGAATTACTTTGATGCTGAATCAGGTAACTATAAGAGAGATATCCCTCCTATATTAAGGTTTGCACAAAAGAATATTTTGTTTGTTACTACAATTACAGGATTACCATTAGCCACTATATCAAATTTTGTTGAGTTAGCTTTAACAAGTAAAGGATTAACTCAAGAACAGATTTTTGGTAAGAAAGGTAGTATAAACTCTTTAGCAAAATCTTTTGCAGATGAATTTAAGAATACTGCAAATAGATTCTATGGTACTTTATCAGGTTCACCAAGACCTCATATGAGAGGAGAAGGTGGACATGCAATAGCTAAAAAGCTAGGGTTTATGGATTGGGAAGTTGGTGCTGCTCATACAACAGGCGTTAGTGAAACAGGTAGATGGCATCAAAGAATACTTGATATGTATTTTAAAACTATCTTACTACAACAGTGGACTAATGCTGCACGTGCTGCAAGAGCTTCTATAGCTTTAGATTATATCACTGATAAAGTATCTATAATGGTAGCTGCTAGACAAGCAGAAGTAAACACAAATGAGTCAAGAGAAGCAGAAGAAGCTTTAAGAAATTTAGGATTAGATACAGAGTTTTTAGCTAGATACCATAGTACATTTGTTAGAGATGAGCAAACAGTATTACCTAACCAGGAAATGAGACAAGACTGGGAACGAATGATAAATGATGCTACATTTAATTTTGTTAATGAAGCTGTTGCATTACCTCAATCAGCTAATAGACCGTTAATCTTTCAAGATCCTAGGTTTGCGTTGTTTACTCAGTTCCAAGGTTTTATAGCTACATTTACTGCTAACCATATTCCTAAAATGTACGCTGAAATGGCAAAACGTGGTACTCCTGCTATGAAGTATAATGTATTTGCTACAGTTTCTACAATGATCTTGTTGGGGTTTGTATCACAACACTTAAAAGATTTACTTAAGTATGGAGAAACTACTCCTTATTTTAAAGGTATAGAGTATGTTAGACGAGGAGTAGGTGCAAGTGGATTATTAGGTACAGGTGAAAGAGCTATTGACTTTGTATTTCCTATGTATGATAAGAGATACCAAACCACTGTTGGCTGGGCGTTCGGTACTGTAGCTAGTGAATCTGCTGGGATCAGTAAGGCATTAAGAATGGCTAACATAGGAGGTAATGTTCTTTTAGGAGAAGCACCAGCTGAAAGCTTAACTAAGATTACGCCTATAGCGCAAGTAATACACCAACAAGTAGATAAACAATCTTATAAATGGGGTTTTGGAGAATAATATGGCAATAAGAATAAATCCACAAAGTGGTTTAATGGAGATGGTAAAAGATCGCGAAGCTTCCTCAGCTGCTTTAGGTGAAAGGCTTAGACCTAAGACACCAATAGAAGGACTTCAAGAAAGAGGCCCTGTTTCTTTAGAAGCACAAAAGCCTACTACCTTATTTCAAGAACAACCTTCTACTCCACCACCTGTTGTTAAGTTTGATATACCTGATATACAAAAAGGTAGAGAATTATCGGACTCTCAAATAGCACAAAGAGAAAAGTTTCGAAGTATAATAGAAGAATCAGATTCTAGAATATTTGCAGATGAAGCTGTAGAAAATAGAGAAAGAGAAAGAGTAATACCTTTTAGTGAGATACGAGAAGACGTACTAGACTTTGAAGATTATACTAATGATGGTATGGGTGAATCAATAAAAAGATCTGATAGATTTACAACCATGTTTCATTCTAAACTAGAATCAGGAGCTACAGTTGCTGGAGCTTATCTTACTGAAGCACAAAGTGTACCTATAATTATGGGAGCTACTCCTGAAGAAGCTGGTACAATGTCAGGTCAAGAGATAAATCCTAACTCTGTTAAAGGGATATTGTTTGATCCCAAAGGATTTAATGCTGGTCAAGTAATGGATGAAGGGTTTAAAATGCAAGTGCATCCTTTGTTTGCTAGAATAATGGGATTAGCTACAGAAAAATTTATATTACAAAATCAATATAATGTACCAGCAAAACAAGACACTGAAGCAGAAGGAGGCTTAGAAGATTTTTCTGAAAAAGCTTTATCTGAAGTAGAGCGAGTTACAACAGAAGAAGGAGTATTAAGAAGAGGTATAGGAAACCAGCAGTTAGGTCGAGAAATATTTAGAGCTTGGAAACGAGAACAGAACGCTATGCAAGGTAGACCAACTGATGAATACACTGAAGCCGGAGTTACAGCAGATCAGTTTGAAACGTTAGGTGTTACTGCTAAAGAAATGTATCATGCAGCTAATCCTGAATTATATTCTTCTGATAGAGGTTCTTTAGATGATAGGAACGTACAATTTAAACTTACACCATTAGGAGCTACAGCTTTAGCTGCTGCTGAAGCATCTTCTCCTGAAGTGTTCAGTGGTTACGAGATACCACCTTCTACTATACCTAGACGTAGACAACGGGTAACTGAGGCTGGTGAAGGAGAATCTAAAAAATATAGAAAAGCTAAGACTACCTCTGTTATTGAGCAAAAAATAAGAGAAGTAGAGGAAGCTCGAGATAATATGAACAGTGTTGCTCATGGTGTAGATCCTTTGAGAAGAAAAATATATGTTCAATTAGCTATGGAAGTACTCACTGGATTAAAGAATTCAACTAGACCTCCTGAAATAGGTGATCTATTAAAAATCGGTCCTGCTAAAATGATAGCGTTTAGAGGAGAATTAGATAAGAAATTATTAGATGATCCTAATACTGATTATAAACCTGAATTTGAAATGGAAAAGCAGATTACTAAATTTATAGAAACTTTAAACACCATTGCAAAGTATAGTAATCAAGCTAATTATTTAGATCCAGCTGTACAAGAGCTTCAAACTAGAATGCACTTTACTCAGACTAGATTTAATCCTCAATTAATTCCTTGGATTAGATTTGTAACTGGTGGGTTAAATCCTCCAACTGTAAATCCTAATGCTGTTAACTCAGATGAAACATTAATGTTTAAAGAGCTAATGGCAAAACACTTTATACCAGGAGCAGATAAGCTATTACCTGAAAATAGGGTTGCTGCTTTTGACGCTGAATGGAATAGTCCTAACCATGGTAAGTTTGCGAGCTATATCCAAGACGGTAAATCTATATCTGAAAGCTTATTAGACTCTGATCAAGATCAAAAGTCTTTAGAATCAATGAAAAAGATTGGGATGACTTCTAAAGGTATTAGTATACCTCCTGAATTAGCTTCAATACCTAGATTAAATATATCTGGTAACTTAAAAAAGAAAGCTATTGGTGAAGAATTAGAAGGATTACAGCTTATCGAAGCTGCTCATGAGTTATTTAAATTTGAACAAGCTAAGAAATCTAATACATCATTTCAAAGTAATATAGGTATAGAATTTGATGGTAAAACTCACGGACCTGCTAGTAATTTAATGCAATTAGGTTCTATGAAGGCTGCATTTAGAGCTGGAGTATTAAGAAAGGCTGGTGCTACTAAAAATTTAGATAGTATACCTGTAGCTGACCTATACCAAGGAGCAGAGACAGAACCTGATCTTCAAGCTGGCGATATTCGAGATGCTATGAACTATTTTATGGAAGAAAATGGTCAAATATATGCTCAAAACTTTTCGCGTAATACTGATATAGCTTCTAGTATGAATAAGATATTAAAGTTAGCTTTAAAAGATAGAGATAATTTTCTTAAAAAGCCTCCTATGACTTTAGCTTATGGGCAGTTATTAAAAAACTTAAGAAAAGCTATAATCGATACTATATTTATTGGCCCTTCTTCTGTTAAGATACGACAAATTATAAACAGTAAACAGGTTGGAGCTGTTGTAGATAAAAAGATTGCTGCAACTAAAGGAATGGTAATTCCAACAAGAGAAGACATTGTTGCGGATTACTTACATAACATACTAGCAGATGCTATTGATGCTGAATTAGATCCTGGAGTTGTACAAGTTGGTCAACTACTTAGAGCTAACAACGTAGTTGCTATGCTATCCGATGAAGTTATGAAAGTTAAGAATGCTATTGGTGTTGATAATTATATCGGTGCTAGAAGTACTATGATGAGAGATGATATTCATGGAAACACAGGAGTTATGTTTGGTAAAGATTCTCCAGTAAAAAGAGCTGGAGCAGTACCTTTATATGAATCACAACCTTCAGGAAGTGCTGTAAGAAAAGGCAAGCCTGGTGGCTGGGGTAGAGGCAGAATTATACCGGCTGTTATACAAGGTATCGATGGTGCATGGATGAACCGAATGTTTACTGGTGCATCGTGGGCTAAGATGAACAGACAATATATGCTACCTATTATGGATGCCGTAAAGACAGATTTAAGAGGAGCTAGGAAAGCAAGAGAACTTGCTAATGATAATTGGTGGAATGTTATCGAAGAGTATTCTTACGTCAACAGTCTAATGGAAGACTGGACACCCGGAGCTATACAAAGGTTTAGAACCAAGCTTAGAAATATTGGGGATACTAAAGTCGATATTAATATGGATAATGAGTATAGAGGTTTTTACTGGTTACTCAATGATACAGAAACTAATTTGTTTAGTGAAGAGAATTTAGTTACAACACTATATGATACTATGGATCACCCTCCTAGAGAGCGAGGAGAACCAGTAAAGTCTTATGAGTGGAAGAAAAGAGTTAGAGCTGAAGGACTTGCTGCTAATCTTTTACCAAAAGCTAATAGTATGAAAGGTAAGCAAGTAAAAGAGCTTTCTGGTAATAACTTGTTAAGACTCTTTGATAATATACTAGGAGTCGAAGGAGTTGGAGCTGAACCAGTTCAAGATCCTAAAACAAATAAGTGGAAGCACCAAAAGATTAAACCAAAAAACACTGGACTAAACGTCCTTTCACGTAACTATAAAACAATTGAAGATGTCGGTAAAGCTAAAAAGAAACTTATGGAAGCCGCTAAGGACTTCCGTAAGCTTCAAATAGATATGTAATTAACCACATATATCGTGGTGGTATAGATGTTGTAAGTTATTTTGCTCTACGTATCTCTTTATAAAGCTTTGAGAGTAATGTATCTCATTGCCATTAAGAAATACGATACCATATTTATATATGAAAGCAATATCTTCTTCATCTATACCTATCTTACCGTCTGGTTTTATTTTAATCATACTCATTTACCTATGAGAAGAAATAGTCACTATCAGCTATTCCTTCTATATTTAGATCTCCTAATTTGTAATTGTAATTAAAGTTATCAGGTTCAAACAATAGCATATCAGCTATGTGCTTATAGAAATCATCATGATCGTACATTTTAATGAACACTTCCTTAGTTAAACCTAATAAGCTAGCTACATCACAAGCGTGAGTAGAAAATGAGTCATGAATTGCAGCAAAGTCTCCGTCCCAGTGATGGATAATCAGAGCCATATGAGCTGCGTCCATACTATGAATAAAGTTTGGACTAATACCTGAGGCAAAGCCACCTGGACTAGGTATCTTTTTACCGTATACCAACCGGTGTTCCTTACCTACGTGCTGGATCCTCATATCAGAGATCCAACTCTTCCACTTGACGTCTTCCATTACGTAGTTTTCGTATCGTACTGGAAAGCCAGATGGAGTTATCCAATCGACTACTGGTTCCTTTAGCTCAGCAATAATATGGTTTGCTATTGCTTGAAGGTAGCTCATAGTCTCTAACGGACCCGGACAGACCTCATCAATAGCTTTTATTAGTTGATAAGCTAAATCATTACAGTCAGACATAGTAATATCGTACTTACTATGGAATCCTTCGGCATAACAGTCAGCATACATGTTCAAAGCTATGGCTAGGTGGCCAGCAGAGTACGCTCTAGTCATCGCTCCGCGCTTCGATATACCTTTCCTTATGTGTTTCATAGGCATGGCTCTCTGCGCGAACCAGTCAGGCACACGGGATATCAAAGCTTTAGCTGTTTGCACGTAAAAGTCTTTCGGTATATCGGTTTTAACCAAGCCGACTAACTCTCCAGCCTTTTCGTCCTTAGATATAGCAGCTAAATGCTGCCAACCATTATTAGAACCATCAATAGGAACAGGAAGATCGATGTAGTGTACACCATCTTCAGACTCTTGATCCCATAACTTACACCACGCCTTACAACAGGCAAGAAAACCTACAGGTTTCTCAGCTTTCTCATGGATAGTTCGATTAACCCACGTATTTCTGATGAAGTCTTCGTTGTTGACGACCCATTTAACTCGGTCATCAATGGTCATCTTATCTACAGAGATATCCGTAAGACCTTCATCTTCTAACGCTGATTTATAATCGGCTTCACACCACTCTGGTATATTATCGATTGAATACGATTGGTTATAACTACACGCTGTATGTACAGCAAAGTAATATAACCCTTCCTCGGTTATTGGTTTTGCTTGAGCAAACTTTAATAACCCCCGTTCCATATCTTTACCTTGATAGTTTAGATATGATTCACGATAATACAATCTCCCCCTATAATCTGCATCGATATATTGAAAGAAGATTTTATCCTTCAAGGCTTCAGCCTTTTGGATAGTCATATTATACGCATCAAACTTACTACGGTTTTTAAGTAATACTAACTTAGCATTCCAATGAGTAGCCGCTTCATCATATTTACCTTGCATAGTATGTAACGGCTTCTTGTTAGGTTTATTACGTAACTTATTAGTCAATCGTCTAAGTTCACCATAATACTTTTTCTCAAGAGACTTATTACCTAACTCAGGTTTGAAGACAACTCCATTCCAGTATAAGTCTTTACTCTCTAACTCTTTATTATTACCGAAGATACAGTAACGGTAATTCTTACCTGTCTTATCAGATACTTTTAAGGTTTCACTAACAAACTTCCGTTTGTTTTTCTGTACAGCCTCTAATATATCAGCATCAATGGTCCAAGCTGTACGTTGTAGCTTATTGATAGCGTCAACGAAAGGTTCTTCAAGTAGTAGCTTGAAATCTTCGTCTCTATCATATCCCCAATGCTTAATGACCGGGTATCCATTGTCTTGAAACAGTCTACTTATACGCTTAATCTTCTTGAATGAAGTGTTTTGTATAAGCTCGTTAACTACTTGGTCAGGAAGCGACCCAATGTTTAACCATTTTTCAGAAGTCTCAATCATATATGGAGCACGACTAAAAGGTTTCTTACCTACTGGGTTTGCTTCCCACTTTATTTGAGCTTCAGTAGGAGCTCTAACTATTTTAATATACTTACATTCATAGAATGCTTCAAGAATTAGGTCGCCGACTGTTACATCGGCTCTAAATCCTAACTCAACTCCTTTCTGAAGCAACACGTTCTTACCAATAGCTACTGAAGCTGCTGTAAGTTTACATGTTGCTGATTCAGATGTTGAAGTCTTTCTAAAATGGTATTGTAATATAGTTAATGCATCATACACGACTCTCTTTGGTTCTAACTTGTGTTCGTTCACCAGCCTTACTGCCCACCTCTGAGGTGTACTGATAATTTTCTGTTCTAAATACTCTATTACATTCTGCATTCTCTCTCCTAGTTTTGCGGAACGGGTTATGTGTGACATTAAATAAGTCAGACCCACGCCTTAAGCAACATTTAATTTCATGAGATTCTACTACAGTAGCTTCTTTGTCGGTCATCTGACCGCCTTTGATTACTACTATATCTTGAATCGTATGATTACCTAGTTTATCTAACAACCAAACATGGTGATCGTAACTACGATTAGTTATTTGGTATGCTCTGTGTAAGGTACCTTTACCTACATATATTACGTTATCACTATCAGGATCTTTATGGAAGTAAACACAATACATATCTTCAGGGTACCTCACTACTTCATTAGTGTTTTCCCTAATCTCTATATTGCGCAACTTCCACTCCATTATCTTGTAGTAAATGTAATGCATCAATCTGTGGTATTCTTTCACCATTGATCCAAGATTCATATAGCTTTTTGTATACTAATCTCTTTATTCCAGATTGTAGTATAAGTTTAGTGCAATCTTTACAAGGTGAATGTGTTAAGTATAGCGTTGCACCAAGAGAAGAAGAAGTTGAGGCAGCTAATTTAGCTATTGCGTTTGTTTCAGCATGAACTAACTCCCATTTAGTGGTAGCATCGTGGTTACGGGTTTCGTTATCCATACCATGAGGCGTACCATTCCAGCCGTAGCTAAGGATATTATTACCCTTAGCTATTAGCGCGCCAACTTTATATAGTTTATCTCTAGATCTTTCAGATATTATCTGAGCTATCTCAAGATACATTTTATCGTTCTTAGATAATGTCAAAGCCTGACTCTCCTTTCTCTAATCTACCAGTATTAGTATCATATATACTAACTCCGGCTGGTCCAGTTAAACCTGTGAATCTAGATTTAAGCACAGTAAAAGAAATCTTATTACGTTCATTAATAGTTTCAGCTACAAGATTCCTTGAGAAAGCTATAATATCAAATGATATTTGTTTGATACTACCACTACCTTTGATATCATCAATGGAAGCCATGTTGCCTTCTTCAAATGCTTTACCATCTCCTGCTTTACGTAAGTGACTTACAATACCTAGCCAGATGTTATGCTTCTTAACTATCTTAAGTAGATCAGACATAACCTTATCGACTGCTGCATTACCTGTTAGGCCATCGTTACCTTCAGACACAGCAATAGTTATATGATCTAAGAATAGATACTTGCATCCCATAAGAGCCATGTACTCTATCTTATCTATTAAAGAACTATCTTCAACAGAGCCTTGGTGGTCTAATAAGACAAGGCGTTCGTCCTTAAATACTTTATCAAAGCCTTCTCTCATTTCGGTTTTAGATACAATAAGATCTCCACCAATTCTCTTATTAATACTCATACCAATAAGTTTCTCAGCAGTATCACCTACACTTTCTTCAAGAGATATGAGGCCGGTTCTTTCTTTAGTAGTAGAAAGTAAGTGCCATATAATCTCTTTAATTACGGTAGATTTACCTGAACCTGTACCACTAGTAAACAAGGTTATCTCTCCATGTCTCATACCTTTCAGTTTATCATTGAGACCGGTTAGACAATCAGGATAAGGGATAGACTGAGTTGTCTGTCTCTCCATAAACTTATCCCATACTTTTTCACCAGTTAGAATACCAGCTGGGTTATACTTATGAGCACCCCATATAGCATTGGTTACTCCTTTAGATCCTTTAGTTGTGTATAAATCACAAGCATCTTTATCTTCTGTTTCTATAACTTTTACTTTATCGAAACCAATTATTTTAGCTGCTTGTTTTATAGCTGCTTGACCGGCTTCATCATTATCAAACCATAGAATTACTTCATCGAATCTTCGAAGCCAATCTCTATTTTCTAACAGTAAACTTAATTGATTAGCAGAAGGAATAGATACTACAGGGTATATAGTATTCTTAGTATCAATCATCGCCTGAGCTACAGCTAACGCATCAAGCTCGCCTTCAGTTATTACAAGCATCTTACCATTGTTAAACTTATCTTGACCAAATAATTTTCTTGGTTTACCTAATAGTCTAAAGTCCTTAGGTAAGATTCTTATTTTATAACAATCATCTCCATAAGGATAAAAGTGTGCTGGTTTATTATTATATTGGTGAGTCTTTACACCGAACCAACTAGTTACATTCGCTGAAATATTGCGACTAGTAATACCAAGACTAGGATAGTTATGAATATCGGCGATATCAGGTTGTCCGTTATTAATTGTATCGGCATTGGGTTTGTCATTACTCGTTACTCCTTCTACTTTTTCTTTATACTTTTTACATGCAAAACAATATGTATGATCATCACTTGGATCATGCATTAATCCATCTGAGCTACCACAATCCGGGCATTCATATCTACTATTGTCTATTAATTTCTTCAACATTTATCTCCAATCTTTCTTCGCCTTTCTTTACAAGTGTTTTGTATGCGGCGATTTCATAACAATATTTATCATTCCAATCGAAAACTTTTTGTATAGCATCTAATGTCGGTTTAAGTATATTATCTAAATCAGATGCTCGATTGCTAAAGGATACATTAAAAGTTATTTTGATGTCGGCAGTCTTTTCAAACTGCCAACTCAATTCACTTGTTGCTTCAGTGAAGCGTTCAAGAAACTCCTTGTACTCCTTCGTCGGGTACGTCTGCGTGAAGTTCCTTCCGTCCTTTGTCCGTATCGCTCGTATCCCTTCCATTCGGTTTGCTGACATCGGCTTTCCCGGTATAACGATCTTCATAGTTCCACTCCTCTAAATCCCAAGTTCGTTTCATATAGATTAGATTACCAATCATGTTAAGTTGCTTCTCCCATCCTCTACCATATAGTCTTTTCCATATATCTACTACAGTATCCATACGGTTATCATAGGTAGTATCGGCTAAAGCTTTCTCAGCAGTCTTAATACCAAAGCCTCTTTTAACTTTAGGTATATCGTCTCCTGAGTCTCCAATAAGAAGTTGGATACAGAAATTCATATCAGCTTGTTCATCATTAACAAAGTAAACATTCTTCTTATTATAGTTATAGTGGTTACCAGCTATTTGATTTATGTCTTTATCAATATGACCGATAACAAAGTCTTCTTCAGCAGCTCTTGCTTCATAAGCCCATATAGAAACTAGATCATCAGCTTCCATACCATCAGCAGGAACAGCTTGCCACTTATCTAATAAGTAGTTATAAGAATCATTAAGCTTTTTCTTTAGATCTTCATCAAGCTTATCTTTACGTGAAGATTTATAGCCTGAGTATACATTATATCTAAAGTTATTCTTACCCTTTACTGCTACATAGGTTTCATCTGCAAAACAATCGGCAATAGAATCTTCTACTATTTTACGAGTAACTACTCGAGTATCATACTTACTGTCTTGAGTACAAGCAGCTTTAAACATAATACTATCGGCATCAAGAAATAGTTTCATTTTTTCCCTTTCCTTTATCTCGTTTGCGGTTATACTTTTTCTTATTAGGTATAACCTGTTTGGCTTTCCTATTACGCAGCATTGCTTGCGCTATAGGGTTTATCAGACGAGGTCCCATAGAATTTGTAATTTTCATAATAGATCTCCGGTCTTGGCCAACAGTTATTTAAGTATACCATGTCAGCCTTGTATACTGGTTCACCCGTACCTACATCTACAAATGTAGAAGTTTTATACGGGTTATACATTGCTTGATCAGCATGAAGCATTCTATGGTTAGTGTGATCGTCACCTCTAACAAAGAACCCTCTTATAAAAGCATGTACATTCTTTTTCTTTTCTTTAAGAACCTTTGCTCGACCAGCAGGTTGTACTGCAAACTTACAATTACGTAAGGTCAATACGTTAGTATGAAACCATACTCTACCTGCGTGTCTTACTGAAAAGGTTTTCTTATGTAGGTTATAATATACCTCTACCCACGTATTCATTAGTGTACCTCCGCGTATGAGTTGCCTATTACATAGTCACCACCATCCATACACTCAACACCAAACCATTTTGGTGCTTCACGAAAGGATTCTTGTAGGATCTCTCCCACACGGTGAGAGTCTTTATCACTTGCTATCCAAGCTTGTTCATCATGATAGAATATAGCAGGATAAGCATCAAGCTTTTCCTCTTTAATCTTATTCATAGCATAACTCAAAGCAGATTTACAAGTAATACCTTCAGTGGTCTGTAGTAAATAGTTTAATACCTGATAATCAGATCTTGCATAGATCTTACGACCATCAAGGCCTGGTATACAACCATAATGATTAAATACTCCTTTAAGTTTATCTACTAGCGTTCCAAATCCAGGTAAATTCGCCATGAACTTTTGCCGTGCCTCTTTACCTTTAGGCGCGCTGCTAACCCCAGTAAGAGCTTGACCGAGTTTAGCGTCTCCTGCACCAAAGAGAATAGCGTATAGAAAAGACTTAGCGATGCTGCGGCTGCAACCAAGAACAGTAGCATTCCTTGAATGTTGATCCCCATTAACCACCAACTCTGTGTAGGATTTATCTCCCACGTAATGACATAATCCACGCAGTTGATTACCAGCACTATCCGCACCGACAACCCTATAACCGTGCTCAGCGATGAATAATTCCCTAAGCATCCTACCATACGGCGCATTAACGGCTGGAAGATTAACGATAACCTCATGACGGCATCTAAAAGAAGGAGTCCCAATAGTAAACATCCTTCCATGAAGACGATATTCCCCTGACTTATCATCTAACTCTATCCTTTCTAACCATGATTCAATGGTTGCTTTACGGTTCTTAATAGTATAGTATCTATCAATAAGCTTACCTTGTCTACCTAGTTTAGCAAGAGAAGTAGACGTAAGCTTAGGACCTGTACGAATCCATTGTCCATGTTGTCCTTTCTTTACGTTCCAATCATCTGGTTTCCAACCAATAGTCTTTAACCATTCTTTAACGTGATCCATATTACTAAGAGTAACTTTCTCCATAGCAGATCTTTGGAACTCTTCACCAGGTTTTATAGGTGGATTATCGGATAAGGCATCTTCACCTATTACTTTCTTATCTAAATACTCGGATAATATTCTAGCAGTAGTTGCTGTATAAAATCCTGCTTTAGTATACTTAGCAGTCTTCGGTGCTTTATCTAAGAATACTCTAGTCTCACCTAACTTTGGTTCAATAATAGATTCTATCTTAGACATATGTTTTGACATAAGTCCGATATTTTCTTTAGCTTTATGTAAATCAAACATCCAGCCTTTTTTACGTACCATAGACTCAAATACAGCTACATCATGCTCAACTCTTAATCCTTTCTTAATTAAAGGGTTAGTTTCAACAGCCTTATGTAGCTCGGCTAATAAGACTTCGTATACTTTTGTATTAAGTTTTACGTCTTGTATACAATACTCAATCATCTTTGGGTCGTATGTCTTAAACCCATCAGCTGCCCATTCAGAATTATCCATTTTCTTAAACCCTAAATGATTACCCCAACCAGCAAGACCATGTTTATGTGGTCGGTTAAACTGTAGTGTTTGGCTCATAACCCAGGTGTCTATCAAGACGGTATGTTCAGATGGTTTCCATCCATATAACTTTTCAAGACCCATTAAGTCAAATCCAATAATGTTGTGGCCTATTAATGCTTCGGCTTTAGACATTAAGTCTAACCCTACTTTAATAGGTGTATCATTGGGTTGGTCTGTATAAGTATATACTTTCTTAGTAACAGCGTCTTGGCATACAAGAACGTGACAAACTGTCATGTCTTCTAGAAAGCCATCAGTTTCTATGTCAAATACTAATTGCATATAGTTCCTTTCAAATATATTTTTAGCGGCGCGGGTTTATCCCGCGCCTTTAATAAACTCTCACTCTTCCTCATGTCGGTCTTTATCTAACTCAGCTTTACATTCTGTTATTCTACTCTCTAATAACTTAATAGAGGTATCATAAATAAAAATTGCTGCAAGATTTTTCTCTTTCAATAAGACTTCTCTTCGACTACTAAGTTCCTTAACTTCTTCATCTAAGTGACTGACATGATTCATTAATTTACTTCGGTTCATAGTCTTTTCTCAAAAACTTTTCTGTAATTCCGATGTTATCTGTATGATCAGGTGCCATCCAATCATCAGGCTTTACTAAATCAGGCAGCCCAAGATCATTAGGTCTGGAATCCTTTTGGCCTATATGTTTAGCCATATTAGCACGGTGGACTCGGTTCCATGATCTATTAGCATCTACACCCATCATATCTAACGTGCCAATAGCAACAACACATAGGTCTATTAAGCCATCAACAATATCGTCTGCATGTCGGTGTTTTATTGCTTCTTTGGTTTCGTGTAGCTCTTCATCTAGAAATCTCATTCTAAACTGTAAGAACTCGTGCAAAGAATAGAAGTCTTTTTCTTTTATTCTAGTCTTAACCCAGTCATGCACCCCAAACTTGAGGTGCATATTATTAATATCTTTAGCCCAGTTAGTATCACTATCTATTTCAGACCATTTAGCATTCATATCTTTCTCCTGTTTTAATTTCCATAACATCCATTCATAATATCTTTCGGGCTCAGTATCCTGCGGCAAAACGTAATTCTCCTGCCTTTTCAGAAGATCCTAACCTACCACCTATCTCGTTAATTACGGTAAACCTTCTATTGAAGTCATTGTTTTGTCGGTTAGCACATTTCCATAGTACGTTTCTTGATTTACTAGGATATAACGGTGCAAATATAGTTGCAAGATAGTTTGTATCGTAATACTCACTAAGCTTTGAGAATATAGAGTTCATATCACCATCAAGGTGGTGTTTGTAATCTTTTTGTGAAGCAAACGTACCATAATGATCTAGTATTTGAAAGCCTCTTGCTTCTAATAAAGCACCAAATGCTCGGTAAGTCATTTCATTTACGTGGTTCTTAGCTGCTCCCACTTTCTCATCAAAGCACGGTGTTGAGAAGTAACATATACCATCTTGTACTACGACATTACTTATTTGATCAAGTATCATAATAGCCATTGATGGTTCAACGTGCTCAAGCACTTCAAGACAAACACTAACGTTAAAGCTATCTTCCATAATGTCGGTTGTTACAAAGTTTACATCTTGCATTAACTCAGGTTTGAAGGTTGTATTATCAAACATAGATGGTAGTTCCATCTTATTATACTCAACACCTAAATATCTTCTTGGTGCCATACGATTTGTCATTAGCATTCTAGCTAACGGCATATCTTTACCACAACCTACATCTATTATGTCGGCTTCTTTATACTTACCACCAAGGTTTAGATCTTTAGCTATCTTAGTCCATCGTAAGCAGTGAGCTATATAGTCTCTATGTATAAAACCTCTAGCTTCTGCTTGATCTATACTTAAATGCGTATTATCTATTTCTTTTCCTCTAGCGTTTGCCATGTTCTACCTTTCTATATGTTTAGTTGACATTAGTTTATCGTCTACGTATAGTCTAAATCTTCTAGTGTTTTTATCAATTACTTCTTGCGTAACTCTTATGTTACCTATATGATGAGAGTTATGTCGACTGAAACCAACATTCAAATCAATGTCAGCCATGTCGGTAAATCCCATATCTTTTTTATTCGTGTTCATCCAAATTGGAAAGTGATGAGGCATTGTATCTCCTATAAATAAAACTTTAAAATTCCTGATAGAAATATAAAGATTGCTATTCCATTAATAAATATTAAGGCTCGGTCATGCCATAACATTCCTACTATTAGCCAGCCGGTTACTCCTATTAGGTGAAGCATTATATTAAATGGTTCTAGTCCACCGATAGAAGTAAGCGACATAGCTACTAGTAGTATACAGCTCGACACCCACTTAATGTACCATGATTTGTCGTACTTAGGCGTTATCTTCATAGTACAAATGCTAATGTTAAGGCTATTATTAAGCCTAAAGTAAGTAACATATTTTGTTGATTATTCATTATGAGCTCCTATATCTTCTACCGCATAGTCTACAGGCTTTGCCTTTTCTATACGAAGCCCTTCAATATGTAAATAGTCTTCGATTAACTTAAAATGACGAGGATACATATGTAAACTCTGAGCTTGCCATAAAATTCCTCCGACTTCTAGTTCTAAGTCACCAGCTAACCGCTCTAATACTTTAAATTGCCAATAATAGTCATTAATGTACCCAAATACAACATCATTCGAGCGCATCTGTACTACAGCGTGAAGTATGCCTAACTTATTATAGTATGTTACAGCATTTGTGCACACAAAGTCATCCTTACCATGCTCTCTGTGTCTCTGATGCATGTCTGGGTGTTGATATATCATAGTTGCTCTACGAGAATCAGGGTTTCTCTTTAATTCTCTATGAGCATTCTCATATTGGCTACCGTTTAGAGCTGAAAAGATTAAGTGACCGTAATTCGAGTTAACACTACCTCTAGTATTAGCAACATGTTCCCAAATGGCTGGTACTTTACCATAAATATCTCTCAGCTTGTCGGTGTTACAACTTTGGCTGTTATACCAAATAACTTCAGCTTGCTGATACTTTGCATTAGGTGTTCCAAAGATACTTTCTTCATCAGCTATAAAACTTGCGCCTAGTACTTCTATGTTACCATCTTCTTCAAAGTCTTGATCTTTAAATTTATCAATAAATCTGTCTCTAATGTTCCTCGTAGTTAACATCTTCATTTCTCCATTCAGTTACAACGCCGGTATTCCATCTACGTTTTTCTTTTTCGGCTTCATCTCTGTTAGTAAACACTTTAATAGGTGTATTCATATCCCAGACTTTACCTATTCTTACGTATTCAAAGCCTTCGTCATCGAAGGGTTCAAACATTACTACCCATTTATGCGCCATTATACGGCAAGTCTGATTCATCAGGCCCTTTTGTGCTATGTCGGTTATGTCGGTTTATGTATACAATAGCTCTAGCAGAGTAATTAATGAGGTCTATAAGGCAATCTTCCGCTGTGTCGAAGTTAACATCGCCTTTTTGTTCCATTACAGATCTAAACCTAAGCACCTTAGTTGTTAACATAGTGTCAAACGATTTCCATCCATGAGGATAATAATCTTCATCACAAACAGATCCTCCTTGATAATCCTTACCTTTCTTTTCCATTAAGGTTTTACATTGATCAAGTATCTGTATTGCATCTGGTAAATAACTTTCTTTATTCAATGCATTGTCCTCCTAATGTGTTCTTCTGATTTAATACTAGTCTTATGAATTTCATCTAATAACTTTTTAATACCATCCCATTTCATTTCTTGAGTACGATATAATTGAATAGCAATAGCGAGCATTACGCCCGCTATCGCAAAAGGATCATGTTCTTCGTCATATAGATTACTAACAACTTCTTGAATACGAGTATGTATGGGTTCTATTGGACTTAACATGTTGATATTTGCTCCAAATCAGATCGGTAATTTTCCATTAGATACTTACATACTTTATCCCATGTATTGTACTTATCACCCTCACAATCTACTACTACTCCATCGAATTCCTCATCATCACAGCATACTTCGAAATTACTATCAAAGACAATGCTACCATAGCACCAGATCTCTCCTCCGTCAGGTTTTACATATACAAATTTATCGTCTTCTTGGGTTGTTGTGTTATCTACACTCATATCATTCTCCATTAAGTAAAGTTAGCCTCAGACTACTCTTGCAAGTAACTCCTTTATCAAATTACTTACCTCATCTGAGGCTATATAAACTCGTCTGATCGCCACATCAGATAAACCCTAAAATGTCTTACCATTTATCTCACTATCGCGCTATGAAGGCGTTGTACTGGGCGAGTATTCTATTTGTTAAGGTAACTTACTGATTTTATCGGCAACGTACCAAATGATATACATTATGGCTGCGCCACCTGCAAAGCTTATTAGTATTGTCTCAAGCATATTTAGGTGCTTCGTTTACATATACATCATAATGCGTAGCTTTATCTAAAGGTAAATAAGAATCATAAGCTCTTGGGTGTTTACCTTCTATTCTAGCCCATCTAGTTCTTGGACCTCTACCCATTAACGAAACTCTTAATTTATGACCCCATGCGTATTCTTTATTAGATTTCTTAACAACTTCTTTTAATCTTAATAAAGCTGGGTCTTCTCTGTTAGTCACAGTAAACTTATAACCGCTGAAAGGTGATCTTTCTTTGGTCCATCGTGCTAATGCTGTATCTGATTTTTTCATTCTACAAGTTCCTCTTCTCTTTTGTTGTTCATCCATTCCTGTAAACACGAAACGGCATCTTTCTTTTCTAAATTAAAATCATCTACTAGATAACTACAGGCTCCGAACATATTACATTCGCCACTTGCTCGAAGTTCGTCAAGAAACTCAAAACACTCTTTCTTATAACTTTTTGTAAGATTTCTAGGCATTTAAGGCTCCTGCTTCATATTGACGATCTATTTTCTTTTGATCATTTTCACTTAAATCTTGATATCGTACGTATTTTGCTATAGGTACATCAGCTAAACTAAATAGTCCGCCTAGTCTTCCCCATTCATCAACAGGATAAGTCATTGATTTATAAGGGACTTTTGAAGTTTTATCTGAGGCATCTTTTTTTATTAAATTAAAATCTTCTTCAGTCATGGAGTTTCCTCTTCAAACGTTAAACGGTTTTGTTCATCAACGATAAGTTCTTTCAGATACCATTGAGCTTTCTTAAGATCATTTATTGATTGACCTTTTGCACGGTAACGCCAGATGTATTTCATGATGTTACCTTGTAGGTAGCCTTGATACTCTGCACCACAGGCAGACTTAATTGCCTCAATACACTCAACGTCTCCTTGCTTGTAATGAGGTGGACTGTTGACAAGCAACTCGTCTATGGTCATAAAGTCTTTTGCTAATTTATCACCTATTTTCATACATCTATTCCTTTTGCGTTATAAACTTCTTTAACTTGATAACAAGCTGCTTCATATATATCAACATAGTTATCATTTAAAGTTTCTTTAGAAACCCCTTTTTCTTTAAGCATTTCTATTATTTCAGTTGCAAGTTTAATACAAGTTTCATCAAATGCGTCTTTACAAAGTCTCATCATTTTATTTGCATGCATAGTAATATACTTGGATCTTCCTCTCTTTAAGATTTCTTCTAAGGCTTCATCTACTTCTACATGAAATTTAGAATGGCCTTGGTTTTCTACTCTTAAGATACCTTCTCTGAGCAGCGCAAAAGCGGTTTGATAGGCTTCTAAAGCTGCTGCATTATTGTCTTTACTGGCTTCTTCCATGAGACGATCGAGTTCGTCAGTAGTTTTCTTCATGGCTATTCTGACAGCTGGGAAATATACTAAATTACGATTCATGCGTTATCTCCTTTTGTCATGAATTTACTTGTAGTACAATGGGAAGAAATAGATTTGTACTTTGGTAATAAATTGGTTGCGTCTTTATGCATCGTAATAGTACGATAAAGACAATTATCTATTGTATTATAAGGTCCCCAATTATCTGAAATATAATAACAATCAGAATTGAGAGAGCATATTAGAATTATTGCATGAATCATAGTAAACTCCTATTAGCACAATAATACGGTTAATGACGGTGTTTCTTTTTTAAACTCCCGGTCCTTCTGACACTCGTTGACTAGTACAAACGTACGCCAACAAGCACCACAAGGACCAAGAGCAGGAGGATTGTTATGGTAAACATTAGTGTCTTTCTTGAAGCACAATGAGGCCGATTATTACGACCCCAAGGACTATAAAGAACGAGACAGACATTAGAATGGCAACTCTTGTTCTTCAGCTTTTGCTTCAGCAGGTGCTTCACCGACGACTTCAAATCCAGCAGTTGGCGTATACTCTACGAGCTCTACGACTTGCACTGCAGTAAGCGAAGTGGCTACACCTTTGCGACCAGGTGCTTCGTACTCATACTGCCACAAGTTGACATTAACTTTGGATCCGTTACCAATGTTATTGCCCTCTAAAGGCTGTAACTTAGAGTCTACGATTTTCACTGGTGCGTTAGGGTTGCCGTCGGCTTTAATACCTTTGCGCTTCAGGTTAACGTTGAAGGTCTTTTCGTCTTCTTTATCTTGCTTGACGTTGAGACCTAGATCTTTAAGCTCTTGAACTTTGTCAGCATCAGAAGTCTGAATCACCATTTCCCATTGCTTAGAACCGAATGGGTTAACGGGTGCGTCAGTACCTGAGATACGACAAAACTTAGCTGTAAGATCTTTTAAGATTATAGAACGAGGATATGTACTCACGAGAAACTCCTTTATAGTTGGTTAAAAGATAATATATTATTAGCAGCGCGTGTTTATCACGCGCCACTAGGACGCATTAAATGTTGCATAAAGAACACAACATCTTCCCAAAAGATAGGAATAAAGAATATAATAATTACTAACAAACATGCTAACAAGATACCATTAATGATATCCACACATAGCAATACAGTGTCGAGAAATGATAACATAGTATACCTTTCAAATTAATATTATTAGCAGCGAGAGTTTATCTCTCGCTCCTCATGTGGCCATACTGTACCCTTTAGCCAGGTGGCCTTTGAGAGACACCTGACTACCATGAAAATCATCCAATTGGCATACTCTTAGTATATATAGAGGTATACAGGGCCCCGCAACCCCTTCCTCTAATAGGGGACAGTGGGATTTTTCACTGAAAACTTCCGGATTCTACAGGCCACGCAGACGGTTATACACCCAAATGATTAGTCGGTCGGTATAAGTCCGGTTCTTTTGTAAAAAAGAGGGCCCTTTATGGGCCCTCCCTTCGTACAATCTTTAACACATAGACCTATGTCTACAATAATGATCTACACTCAGATCATTAGAGACAATGTTGATCACTTCATCAACACCTAAGGCTATGTTATACACTGAAAGTGCGTAGTCAAATATCTCTTCATGGGTCATAATGATCCTCCTATTTTTGAGAGATTAAAATATTATTAGAGAGGGCACTTTATGTGCCCTCCCCCGGATAAGTATCATCCAAACGGCTCTTTAGCCGATGGGTGATCTACCGGGATCGATGCCATATAGACATCTCCCAGGTTAGGCATTCGCCAGACTTCGGAGCACAGTTTATCGTACTCCTTCTCGTCTTCGAATTGCCTTTCCACCGTGGTTAAGGTGTCATCCTCTTCCACTAGTGTGTAGCTAATTCTAAATATCCTTTTGATTTAATCCTCCTTGATTAGAATATTATTAGAGAAGGCACTTAATGTGCCTTCCCTATTAGCGGATCACTAAGACCTATCGTCCCAGTCATCATCGTCCTCGTCGCCACAATACCACCTATCGAGCAACTCCAACACTCCTTGCCAATCAGGACAGAGCTTCTTAAACTCCTCCGGACCCCAAACGTTACCAGCCATCAGCGACCAGCTGGGATCTCTTGAATTGGCCTCCATCGTCTGAAAGTAACCAATCCAATTGGCATACTTCCTCCTGACGTACTTCCTGATAGAATCAGGGTCTGACTGAGGACCATAACGATCCAGTACAGCCTTGTACACGCCAGCTTCAGAGCGCAACTTACCATCCTCGAACATCAGTTCGCGAATAGCCTGAGAGGCAATCATCCCCTCCATCCAACATGTCTCCATATCACACCTCCTAAGTGTTGGTGGCCGAATTGCCACAGAGACGCCTAGTCAGTCGACACCAAGACGACGACTAGGTTATAATGCCTTCTACACCTACCGTAGAAGAACATATTATTAGAAAAGGCACTTTATGTGCCTTTCCTTCCTATAACTTAAACCCACCAGACAACCAGTAACAATACGCGACTACCACCAGGAACCCTGCTCCCATTCCACCGCTTACCATTACCGCACCGTACACCTCCGGGCTATACATCCAACTTACAAATCCTTCCATCATTACCTCCTATTTTAAATGATTGATAAAAGGAATGGCCAGTTTCCCAGCCACTCCTACCGATCCCTTCCTCAGAGACCATACTTAGCTTCCTTAGCTGCCATCTCAGCCTTAGAAGCCCTGACGTCCTTAGGCGAGACGTACCTGGCCTTACCAGCCTGATACTCCGTCTTACCTTTAGCGTCATCGTAACCGTCCACCACCAGCTCTTGTTCCTGATGAACGAGATCCGAATACCATTGGTCCCAAGCCATGACCTTGTATGGCCACTCCTTCAAGACAATGCTATTCTCCAACCCAAGCGCGATTACAAACGCCACCGCATCCTGAGCCGTCTTACAGTCCTTGACCACGAACTCCCGACTGTGTTTAAACCTCCAAGCACAGCCATCGCCCAAGTAACTACCATCGTTGTCACCATGAGCCTGTTCGTTCAACAGACCAGTTAACTTTACCACGTATGTGATATCATTAACCATTGCAGATTCACAAATTTCCATAACAATCTCCTTTTTAGTTGGACTCTTCCTTCCGGTCCTTTCTGTCGGGACGCGGATGAAGAGAAGTGAATATTATTAGTAATTTCACTTTATGTGAAATTGATAAGGGGAAGAAGGGGGGTATTGGAATTATTTGGGGTGTATATATATATATTATTTTTTTAAGTTTCTTCTTAAGGAAGTGTCCCCTAGTAGAGATAACAATTGGTTAAATTTTAACCAGGAGGTACAATGATTCTCTACAACGATCCCTGCGATGACGTAGGGAAAAGTGTAATTGAGTGGATAAAAAGGAAAAATTATGGACATAGTACTAAGCATAATGATGTTAGAGATAGTGTTGCTGCTAACTATTGGGGTATATTATGGACAATAAGCGAAAACTCGCCCTCATCAAAGAAGCAAGAAGAAGAAAGCTCTTAGAGGAATATGAGACTAATTTTGAAAGATTCGCTACTGAACAAGTAAAAATAATAACAAAAGATGCTGCTAAGGGATTTTCTCCTTTTATCTTTAATGAAGCTCAACAGGAAATCAATAGACAACTAGAACAACAACTAAAAGAAAAAGGTAGAGTACGAGCACTTATCTTAAAAGCTCGTCAACAAGGAATCTCTACCTATTGTACTGCTCGCACTGCATGGAAGAGTTACTTCACCCCTAATGCAAGATCGGTGGTGATGGCTCATGACAGTGCTACTTCTGATGCTCTATTTAATATGAGCAAAAACTTAATAGATAAGATGGAAAAAGAATTCAAACCTCCTTTAATAGCATCAAACGCAAAGGAGATTAAATTTGAACATAATAATGCGGGTTATAGATTATATACTGCTGGTTCTCCGGAAGCTGGTCGTGGAACTACCCCTACTATTGCTCACCTTAGTGAGGTGGCCTTTTGGACTTTTGACGAGAAGATTCTCGCCGGACTATTCCAAGGTATCTCTCAAGCTGATGGTACCGAGGTTATCCTTGAGTCTACTGCCAACGGTGCTAAGGGAGAGTTTTATAGGCTTTGGAAACAAAGTGAAAGAGGTTATATTAAAGGTGAGTCTGAGTATATACCTATATTTCTACCTTGGTATATCACTTCTGAATATAGGAGAGAAGCTCCTGAAACCTTTGAACCTACTGAGGCAGAGCTTAAACTCGTGGATGAGCATGGACTGGACTTTGATCAGCTATATTGGCGTCGTCTCAAGATTGCTGAGTCGGGTGAAAGGAAGTTTGTCCAGGAGTATCCGAGTAATTCTGAGGAAGCGTTCTTAGTAAGCGGTAGTAGTGTATTCGATTTAAAGAAACTACAAGACCTTGAACCAGTACCTTACTTAAAGAAGATGAAACTAGACTTAGATTCTAAATTCTTTGAAACTACTAGCGAGGGTGATATTGAAATCTATGCATACCCTAATCACGATACAGGATATGTTATAGGTGCTGATGTTGCTCTCGGAGTAGGGAAAGATTTTTCTGCTGCTATAGTATTAAACGAAAACCGTGAAGTAGTAGCTGCATATAGAAATAATAGAATAGATCCTAGTAAATTCGGAGATTTTTTATTTTATCTCGGAAGATACTATAACAATGCTTTGCTTGCTGTAGAATCTAACTCAATGGGTATCGCTACCCTACAGAAGCTAGATGATATGGGGTATGTAAACCTATATAAGCAAACAAAGATAGCTAATGTAAGTAAAGAAGAAGGAGAGAGATTAGGGTTTAGAACTACTTCAGCTACTAGACCCACAATTATAGGAAACCTAAAAAGTGCTATAGAAAACTACGACATCTATATACCTAGTATAGAAATTATACAGGAGCTTAAAGATTATATAGTAAACGATAATGGGAAAGCAGAAGCAGGACCTGGGTGTTATGATGATTACGTAATGTCTCTTGCTATTGGATTAGAGGTTCTGCGCTCTCACTATGATCGTATAACAACAAATAAGGTGCCCTGGAATCAGAGATTTGATTCGGCCCCTACAGATAATACGAGGTGGATATGATACTAGAAACAGCACTAATGTGTATGGCTACTAATATATATCACGAGGCAAAGAACCAATCGATGCTTGGGCAATTCGCAGTAGCTCAAGTAGTAATGAATCGAGTAGAAGATCATAGATACCCTAACACAATATGTGAGGTTGTAAAGCAGGGTTTAACATATAAAAACGGAAAGGTAGTAATAGGAAAATGCCAGTTCAGTTGGTACTGTGATGGTAAGAGCGATGAGCCTAGAAAAAAGAGTAAAGAGTGGGGTAATGCTATAAGGTACGCATCTATAATAATGGGTGAAAGTATTAATTTAGACGTAACCGATGGAGCTACTCACTACCACGCAAGTTATGTAAGACCCGCGTGGGCTAAAACAAAAACAAGAACAACTAGGATAGATAAGCATATATTCTATAGATGGGAGAAATAAAATGCAAATAAATACTGTAACAAATCAGTATATAAATACTTATCATAATAGAGTAGAAAATAGTAATCAAATAAATACTAGAGCACAAGATACTGCTAGAGAAAACCACGAGTACTGGGAGTCCATGAAGGCTATATATTATATGCTAATGATGCAGAACTATATGAAAAACCAAATGTTTTATATGCTGGATTCTTTAAAATACCAGAGAAGTATAGATGTGCGTGCATGACATCAGTACAAGTAATGGAAGTAGCCGGAACGGACTTAACGGTAGTAAATGCAGCAAGAGTTTCTTTTGCTAAATATAAAACAGACTTTGATGAGAGTGATGAGAAACTAATTAAGTATCTAGCTGATCACGAGCATTGGAGTCCGTTTGCTCATACCTTTATACAGTTTAAAATAAAAGCTCCAATCTTTGTTGCAAGGCAACTAGTTAAACACCAAGTAGGCCTGGTATGGAACGAAGTATCTAGAAGGTATGTAGATGATGAACCTGAGTTTTATATTCCAAGAGTGTGGCGTAAGAGAGCTAAGAATATAAAGCAAGGCTCTAGTAAAGAAACTGTAGAGTACGATATATCCGGTACGTTAGAGTATATAAAACAAACGTATAAGAACCTTTTAAATGAAGGTATTGCTCCCGAGATGGCCAGAATGATATTACCTCAGAACATGATGACTGAGTGGTACTGGTCAGGGAACTTATATTCGTTTTCTAGGGTGTGTAGCTTACGCTTAAAGTCTGATGCTCAAGAAGAAACAAGAGATATAGTAATGAAGATTAATAAGTCTTGTGAATATAAATTTCCAATTTCTTGGAAGTATTTGAGACCTGTCCCCTATTAGAGAATTTATTGATAAGGAACGGGTATGGATGAAGAACAATTTCAAAAGTACATTGAATTGTTATGTAAAATTTTAAACGTAGATCCTGAGAGGAAGGAAGCGCATGAAGGAGAACAACAAGTTAAATGACAGAAAATTCCCAATACTGTGGACAGTGTACCACACGATAATAGCAGTTGAGATACTAGTTTTAGTAGTATTACAGACTGTTTCTGTCACTTTACATCTAGGGAGTATGTAATGATAAGTAATATAAAGCACTATTTAAACAGGATTTGGTGCGCATTATTAAATAGACAATGCTGTGAAGCCTGTGATTGTGATATTAAAAACATATACGGTAATGGTAAGCACGATTACGAGGGATTATGATATGAGTAGAGACGGTAATTCACATCCAAACTCACTAAAGAACCTGCGCCCCTTCACTCGTGAAGGTGCGCGCGCCGGCCAAAAAAATTCGGTAATAGCGCGTAAAGCTAATAAAGAAGCGCGAGAAGCTTTAAAGTTAACACTTAACGATTGGAAGGCTTTAAAGGACGAGGTGAAAGACGATGCCCCAGCCGCATTAGACGTACTTCGGATAGCAATGACTAAGGCTCTTGCTGCAGAAGATATGGATGAAGCTACTAGACTAGCTACAGTATTAGCTGAGTTTGAAGCTCCAAAGCTACAAAGACAAGACATAACTCAAGTCACTCAGACTTCTGATATGACAGATGAACAATTGCAGAAGGCTTTGGAAGATATGGATCTAGAGTTTTCTGTTGAACCTAAAAATCTAAATTGAGGTAAAGAATGTGGAAGATACGAAATCCTTACAAAAAGGTAGCAAGTATAACGAGTATGATGAAGATGGAGACGGAGTCGTTACAGATGAAGAACTCCGGCATGTTAAAGAGATTAAGGAAGTCGAACATAATTTACGGAAACAGCGTGCACAAAGACGAATGGCCACTTGGACACTTATCGGAATGGGTGCGTTCACGGTGGTAATGTTTATCATGCCTTTAGATAGGATAGCCGCATTAGCAGATATTAGTAATTTATTTTATATTAGTGGCGCAGGTATAGTAGGCGCATATATGGGAGCAACTGCTTGGATGAGCAGGAAATAGGAGAGTATAATGCCCAAGAGTACTAAGAATACAGCAAGAAAAAATAAAGTAGTAGCTTATAGACAAGCTGGAGGAACAGCATATTCAATGACTGATGCTCAAAAGCAAGGTCAAATAGCTATGAAGCCTTTAAAAAAGAAGAAGAAAAGTGGTTTTAATATACCTTGGCTCTTCGGTCTTCCTACAAAAGATAATCCAAATAAAGCTTAAAAGGAAATAATATGGCATTTAATTTATCTCAACGATCATTTCAAAAACTAGTTGATGTACATCCTAATATGGTGGACGTTGTAAAATACGCTATAAAAGTAACTAAAGTAGACTTTGGAGTTACGTTCGGGGTTAGAACATTAGAAGAACAGCAAAAACTATTTGATGCTGGAAGATCTAAAACTATGAACTCGAAACACTTAAAGCAAGACGATGGCTTTTCTCATGCCGTAGATCTTATGGCTTATGTAGATGGAGCTGCTTGTTGGGAGTTAAACGTATATGATGATATATGCGATGCAATGAAAGCTGCTGCACAAGAATTTGGAACAGCTATTAAATGGGGAGCTGCGTGGTCTGAGGGTGACATTAGAGATTATCCTGCTACTTCCGAAGATGCCATGAATGCATATATAGATTTAAGAAGATCAGAAGGTCGTAGACCTTTTATTGATGGACCACATTTCGAGTTAATTGTTTGATTGAACCCAGGAGCGGATCATGTCAGAAGAAGAAAGATATATTCAGAAGGTTGCTGATAAACAACCTAAAAAAGAAGATAAAGAAAAAGAACCTCGGGTACTATCGCGACCCGGAGAATACACTAGTATAGACTTAGAAAAAGCAGCTAAGATATATTCTCCTATGGGAGGTAAATATTAATGGCTAAGAGTTATGGGTATAAAGAATCAGTAACTGATGAACAGCTTATTAATATGATTGAGCAAGGTGTTCAAAGTAGTACTGGAGATTTCCTAAATAGTTCGGATCTCGCTAGAGAAAGATTGAAATCAACATACGAATATGCAGGTGTAGCGGCGGATCACCTATCTCCTCAAGGAGTTTCAACAATTGTAGATACTTCTACTACAGAAGTAATAGAAGCTTATACTGCAATACTTTCTGATTTATTTTTATCTAATCATAGATTAGCAAGGTTTGTGCCATATGATGATAGTCCTGGAGCTTACAAATCCGCTAAGGATGCAAGTGATATAGTTAATTACTGTATCTTTAGAAAAAACAATGGATGGGAGTTTTTATCTTCCTGGATTAAATCTTCTTTGCTTTGGAAGAATGCTGTATGCAGATGGGACTATATAGAAGATTACGATTATGTATTTGAAGATTATGAAGAAATAACCCAGTTAAAGCTTGATGAAATACTATCTGATGAAAACTCAGAAGTAATTGGTGAGTTGAATTTTATAAATAAGCCCGTTGAGACTGAAGAAGCTTCTGACGATGAAGTAGAATTAATATACATTAATGTACGAGTAAGAAAGAAAATAGATAAATCTAAAGTAAAATTAGAATTAGTTCCACCAGAAAATTTTAGAATTTCAAGAGAATCTACAGATATAGCTGATGCTCAATTTGTAGGAATACAAACTCAAATGTCTAGATCTGAGATAAGAAAATACTATCCAGATGTAGCAGAAGATATAGATTTTGAAAATATGAACGACACCTCATGGTTGGGATCAGCAAAATATTCTCAAGACGTAGCAGCTAGAAAGGCTGTAACAGGACAAGAGTATTGGCAAGGATCTGTTGAACAACATGAGATACCATTAGAAGCAAATATCAATGTGAATGTAACTGAATGCTGGATTGAAGTAGACAGAGATGGAGATGGTATTGCTGAATTAAAACACATAATGACTATAGGTAATCATATCATTTATGAAGATGATGTGGATGAAATACCATTAGCTTCAATTGTTCCTATAGATATACCATTTGAATTTTATGGTTTATCTATGGCTGACTTTACTAGAAGTTCAACCTTAGCATCTACAGCAATACTTAGAGGTTTTGTAGAAAATACTTACCTAACTAACTACGCTCCAAAGCTAGCTGATCCTAACGTAGTAGACTTTTCTGCTCTTCAGAATATGAAGCCTAAGCAGATTATACCTACTAACGGGAATCCTCAAGCAGCTGTTTCTACTTTACCACCTGAAACAATATCAACCGGTACTGTTCCTTTATTAGAACACTTACAAACTATTAAAGAGCAAGCAACGGGTATGAGTAAGACTGTACAAGGTCTAAATGATACTTTATATGTTTCAGGAAATTCAGAACAAAAGTTTGCCGCTGTCCAATCAGCAGCCCAGAAGCGTATTCAACATATTGCGCGGCGTTTTGCTGAAACTGGTTTTAAGCGGTTGATTGCTGGAGTCTACGAGACTATGCATAAGAACATGAAACGTAAAGTGTCTTATAGTATGAATGGTCTTCAAAAAACCGTAGATATGAACGCACTACCATCTAAGATGGATGTAGAGATTCTCCTTGATATAGGAGATAATAGTAACACTTCTAAGTTAACGAAACTACAAAGAATAGGTGCAGAAGTTCTTCCAGCTTTAAATCAGCAAGGTGCAGGTATAGTTATTAGGCCTGAAGCACCTGCTGTATTAGCTACTCAGATAATAGAAGCTATGAA